>JAANMU010001931.1_pt1 | contig 16915 bp, 19 predicted proteins | sample 7279701 | NCBI WGS metagenome assembly JAANMU01 (sample SAMN14094539, study PRJNA606508) | bioreactor metagenome | isolation source: A lab-scale SPAN reactor treating ammonium-rich wastewater day 57 | place: Ireland: Galway | collected 2017-03-13 | reverse complement strand
GGAATGGCCTGCGCCTGAATGGCGGTCGGCTCGGAGAATCCCGCCTTGGCCAAATTTTTCAACAGGGTGGGAGACAAACCGAGGGCATCAAAGTTCGATAACACAGTCGTCTGCACGCAACTATCCTTTCGTTGTGATCGCATTAAGACGGGATCAGAGAACCGGGGGAGGGTGATTCCGGAAGGAGTCAGCTCCTGACAGGACCTGGTCGCGATGCGATCGCGCGGTCCACAGTGAAGAGGGACAGCATTGGTGGACCGATACAATGCTGTTAGATACGACACTCTACCGTATGGCGTCGCGATAGGTCAACTGGCGTGGCGGTTTCGAGCGTGCTTTGCTGATCTTTTCGAAAGGCATCCGCTTGCCGAACGTCAAGAATCACCTATACTATTTACTATCTTCCAGGATAAGAGGTTCCTGATGCGCACGATCTTCTCTGTCTCCGCTTGCCTATTGACGCTCGCACTCTGTTTTCCATCTTCGGGTGAGACGGCAAACTCGACGGAAGCCGACAAAGCCGGTTCAAACCAAGGCTTGACCTTCGAAGACCTCGGACGGGGGCTGAAGAGCGCGGTCAAGAACATTGAAGAGGAGATTCCCAAAATCGGGCCGGCGATCGCCGATACGTTCAAGAAGGTGACGGGTAACGCGAAGGAAAAAGACCCAAGCAAACCTCCGTCCCAGCAATCAACCAAAACCAAACGGTAGCCACTCCTTAAGTCTGACTCCACGGACCCAACCTGTGACGACGTTGTTTACCCCGCTTTTGGCCTTGGCACTCCTGGCAACAAGTACTATGGGCTGTGTGAAACAGTCCCCCGTGGCTCCGCCGCTCACACCACCTTCGCCTCAAGCCCCTTCCTCCTCTTCCCCTTGCCCATTCGGCGAACAACAAGTCACGACCGACACCCTCTATTTCGGCACCGCCATGCAAGGAGGCGTGGTCAGCAAGGCAGAGTGGGCGGCATTCCTTAATGAGAACGTCGCCCCCGGCTTTCCGGAAGGCTTCACAACATGGGCTGCTTCAGGTCAATGGCGCATGGCTGACGGCGCGATTGAACGCGAGACGTCCCATGTGTTGCAACTGACCTATGACCCCACACCCGCACGAGAAGCCGCCGTACGCCGCATCATGAGCCAATACAAGAAAACATTTCGGCAGGAAGCCGTCATGAGAATTCGTTCGGTAGCCTGTCGCTCCTTCTGATACAGTCCCCCTTATCCACCCTCACCCCAAGCGACGCCCTACGCTTATTTTCGCCCTCCCCGCCCCTTTCCATTCCGTTCCACATCACTCAGAATCTGCCGCAGCAATTCACGCGTATTCAGTCCGCCCGCTTGAGACGGCCCCACATTGCCCACGGTGGCCGGGGAAATCAGAGTCGGAGGCGGTAGCGCAGGCGCAGCCGAGGCGGCTCCGTTGACTGAATTGGACACTCCCGGCACCACCGGCAAACCAGTCGTCGTGGCCAGGATCAGGCCCTTGATGCCACTTCCCGGCAGCTCTTTCCCGTTTTCTGGCGCAGACTTCTCCCGGAACCCCTGTTCCAATTCCAACGCAGCACCGATTTGAGCATTGGCAATCTGCTTAGCGATCGGATTCGGCATGCTGCGATGTTCCTCCCGCGCAGCGAGTGGCACCGGCGGCCGATGGTCGCCGCCTCCCTCCGACACCTCCCCTACGGCCTCAGGCTTGAGCGATACTTCCGACCCCGTTTTGAGAGAAAAGGGCTTGCTCTGACCCGTTAAGGGCTCGACTCGTACTTGCCCCTCGAACACACGTAGGGTGTCGACCGTGGCGGCATTGACCAGTCGAGCCAGGAGCGATCGTTGTTCTCCCCCGACCGTTGAAGCTTCCAGGATGCCACCGCGGCTGATGACCCGCGCCAGCGGCGTCTGCACGGTCAACGTATCCGTCATCCGGCCTGCGCTGTAGGACAGGACGATACGCACAGCCCCTTGATGCAGGTGAAGTTCGGTCTGCCCATGGCGGGGTTCACTGATGTGAACCCGTGCCTCTTCCTGCAAGGTGATCACCGCTCGGCGGTCCCAGAGCACATCGACCGTCTCGCCCGGACCCAAACGTAGCTCGTCTCCTCCTCCGATCTTGTCCCCGATCTTCAACAGAGTCGGTGCCGCGCCGGTCTCAATTCTCTGAGGGCCACCGACCATACCCGTGACGATCCCGCTCGCTGGAGCGAGCCCGACCAGGGGCTTGGGTAACTCCTCAGCCCACCCAATAGGAGCCGAAGCCAGCAAGACCAGCCCGACACAACACCCTATCGCTCGCAACCGGATGATCGCTCTCATGAGACAGCCCTCCCTAGCGTCCGACTGTTCAAAAACGCGCACATGTATCGACTACAACTCCGGCAAATCGTTGATGGGAGCCATTTTGCAGGCACAGGCACTCGGAAGTTGGCCTACAGGTGTCGTATAGTAGGAGCCCGAGATGCGCAAGGTCAAGCAGGGTGGAAGCTCCTCTTCCCACGCGAGACCAGTGCCCTTCAAGCCGGGGAACGCCAACAAATTGGAACGAACATGAATGTCTCAGCCTGTCGATCACCGCATATCTGTCTTTGGCTGCTGTGCTGGCTCGCCATCACGATGATGGTGCCGACGCCGGCCATGGCCCAGGTAGCGGACGCGGAAGTACTCGTGGCTGAGGGGGTATTCGCCTTTGACGGTAAACGCTATGACGACGCGATCACCCTGCTCTCCCGCGCCGTTTCACTGGATCCACGCAATGCGCGCGGCTTCTATTATCTGGCGCTCTGTTATCTCGCGCGGGGCCAGGCCGAACAGGCTTTGGCTCCGCTTACCACGCTCCGGGCCCTTCGTCCGACGGACCTCGAAGCCGCCTACCAATTGGGCGTCGCACACTTTGCCCTGCGCAACTACGCACAAGCCAGGCCCTTGCTCGAAGAGGTGTTTCGCCGAGAACCGAACCGAGAGAATGTAGGATTGTACGTAGGTGTGCTGCGCTATCAGCAAAAGGAATACGACGAGGCCGCCATAGCCTTGAACGCTAACCGGTCGATCGATCCGGATCTTCGTCAACTGGCCCTCTTTTATCGAGGGCTCGCGCTCGGGATCTTGGGACTGTCCGAGCAGGCCCAGGCTGAATTGGATTCGGCACGGCGGGTCCAACCCAACTCTCCGATCACGGGAGCCTCCGTCCGCATTCAGGAAGCGCTCACCGCAACGAGACGAGTTCCCGACAGCCGGAGGCTGCACCTGCAATTGGCGGTGGGTGGATATTACGACGACAACGTCGCGGTCAATCCTAGAGCGAGCAACGACCCGGTCGCAGAACTGCTCCGCTCCCGCAATACGCAATCACCGGGATTCGTGACGTCCGCTCGCGGCGACTATGCCTGGTATCGAAACGGTCCGGTCGAGTCGACTCTCACCTATTCCTACTACCAGACCGTCAATACCAACAGCGGCGTCGGGACCTTCAACCTGCAAGATCACTTGGGAGGCCTGTCGGCAGTCTACCGGGGAACCCTTCGCACTCTGCCGTACGAGGTCGGAGGCCAATACAGCTACGATTACATGCTGTTGGGTCTTCGCGGATTTCTAGCACGCCATACCGTCACCCTGCCCGCGACGTTCGTGCCGCCAAGTGTCACGCTTCCCTGGCTGGGTCGCATGGACAACCTGAGCACGCTGCTCTACCGCTTTCAGCGCAAGGAATTTTTCGCAGAACCGGGAAACAACGACGTACGGTTTGCACCTGAGTCGCGCGATGCGTTCAACAATATGGTGGGATTTCTCCACGCGTTCCGATTCCGACAAGACAAGGTCATTGCTCGGGTCGGATACCAATTTGATACGGAGGCCGCCAGCGGGTCGAGTTTCGCCTACTCAGGTCATCGATTGCAGGTGGGCGGTCAGGCGGCGCTGCCCTGGTATGACATGAGCGTGAGAGTCGACTATGAGGTCCATTGGCGGGACTACAACCATCCGCAAGTCTTGTTTCCCGATGAGGCCGGACAGTTCTCTGCACGCCGCGACCTCGAGCAAGATATCTTCGTTCAAATTGCCAAACCGCTCCCCCACCATCTCACGCTCGCGCTGCAATACCAGGGAGTGCTCAACGATTCAAACATTCCCGTGTATGCTTACAGCAAAAACGTCGTCACCACGCTGCTGACCTGGGCCTACTAGTGGATCGGGATGACGCGGTTGGCTCAGCCCTAGGTGCGATGTTGTTCGCTAACTTGCTCGCTGCCGTTCGTCTTGGTGATCACCCATTGCACGCCATCCGGAATCCCAATGACCTTCAGATCGGCACAATGGCCATTGGCCTCCTCGCCCAACTCCTCGACCACCTGTATCAGCCTCCTGTCATCCCGTGGAATCAACGCTCCACATTGATTGAGAGCTGGCTCACGTGGAGTGGCCGCAGAGTGCCAGTAGGCTCCACGGTCCGTCTCCTGCAACGCCTCCGGCTGCCCCAACTCTCGCAGTCGCAAGAAGGCCTTATGGCTGACGCAAAACCGATCAAAACTCTTGTTGATGACGATCTTTTTCATGTTCTTGTTCGCTTTCCATTTCTCACCGCAGGCATGAGCATTCAAGGCATAGAAATAACTTCCGCATGGGATTACCGTCATGACGCAGGTGGCGGGTCTTGGTACCCAATATAGTTGCCGCTCCAGTGTGCATGCCGCCGATCGGCCCAAAGCCGCACCTCGTCTTTGCGCAACTCGCCATAACGTTTCTGGATGACATCGCTGAACGTCGCCAAATTCCCCTGGATCGCCTGAATATCTGCGTCGGTAATACGTCCCCACTTGGCTTTCAAGGGAGCCTGGAGTTGTATCCAAAACTGCTGGAACTGTTCCCGCGTCATACGGACCTCCTTACTAGATGATGATGGGCCTGGGACAAACTTCATGGGAATGGTCGTCTGCGTCACCGGAACCACTCAGAATGTTCGTTTGGGGCGCCGTATGCCAAGATATACGATCAGCAGTCCCATTCCGCCCAGTGAGAATAGCCAATAGATGGGGATCGGCACCGTCACAATCTCCAGCCAGTTCAAGCCGAATACCACCAAACCGAGGGAAAGAAACACGAGGGCGGTAGAGAGCATGAGTGAGACCTCATCTAATCGATCGGCGCTCGACACAGAAGAGTATTGCATTGCAGCCTTTCTATCGAGTGGACCTCACCATCCTGAGTCCCACACGACCCTCGCCAAATGCGCCCACGTGCCCGCGGCTCCAGATGGCATTGACGATGGGCATCGACCTGCGAACAATCAGGCATCGCGCGGTGAGCCTTTCGTCTCCCTCATGACGCAGTCGCCATGAGTCGATTCCTGATCCGGATATATACGTGCGGGGGAAGAATTTCCCTGTCCAACAACTCCTCTCGGTGATGATAGGGACGTCCATCCATAATTTTCTGCGCGTAATGTACGCCGATCCCGTTCAGAGTTTTGAGGCTGGATGCCGAGGCAGAGTTGATGTTCATAGGAGCCTCGTGACTGCACGGCTCAGAACCCTGAACCAGACCATCGGCGGCCCACTCCCCCTGCGTCCCCAACCTTCCCATCGGCCGTGATCGAACACGATGTTCCATTCGCATGATCTATTCCCTCCTCGCGTCTTCGTCCACGCTCCTGTTCCTCGCACGACTTGGTCGTGTCACTCCCCGGACACCCGAATACTCCATGACGATCATGTTCGATGCTTGCCCAACACTACATAGTCATGGACATAGGCATAAAGCATGATGATCAGCACGGCGCCTCCGAAGCAAATTGCGGCGGCGGAGAGTAGATTGTGTGTCGCCCAGGAAAGAATTATTTGCGTCTCCATCATCTGCTCCTCCTTCGTAAGGACTCATTGATTCAAAGGACTCATCGATTCATCGGCTTGCCGAGCGACGATCGCACGACCGTGTCCTGCAGAGCACTCTCCGACTCAGACTCGAGGTTTCAATTGAGAGACCGGTACCTGCAGAACGCGATGACCGATCAGCGTTCCGTGGCGTTCGAAGCGGCGAAGACTTGGGACTCGCGCAGAAGAGTGAGCGACAGTGCGCGAAAGGGGAAAGCCAGCGTGGCTCAGTACGTCATGCGTCACCCTATAGGTTGCAAGGCATCATGTCAACGCACGAACACCCCGAGAACCTCATAAGGGCATGATTCCGTATGGGAATAATTATTATCGAGGAGTGATGAGCAGGTCCGAACGTAGTTGAATTACTCCTCGTCGACCTCGCGCTCATTCAGTGGTTGAACCGGCCGTGCATTGTGCCCGATCAACGAGACGAACCGCTCAAGATGAGCAGCGGTGATATGGATCGGCTCCTTCAGCACGATCCAATGAACGCCTTCCGTGCAAGGCGGCGTGGTGAGTGAGCCGTCGTAGGCATAGTGATGCAGATCTTTCGGCAACAGGTCTTGCGGATTAAACAGCAGGTCCCGCACCTCTTCCTGCTTGCCGCTCGGAATACGCTCCCACACATCGGCGAGCGGCGCCGTCTCCGTACCCAGCTCCATCAGGATCGCGAGGACGACGAGGTGTCCGCTTTCATCTCGGTGCACCAAATGGGCTTCCATGGGGTAGATTCGCCCATTCAGCTGGTGTTCGCTTGGCTCGTGAAAATGGAACTCCTTCAGAGAATAGGACCGCCCTGAGAGTTCGAGCGTCCCACCTGATTGAAAATCGACTTCGACGGTGTGATGAGACGTCCCCACATGCCCTGACGCCGCGCGGTACTGAATCAGCATGCCATCGTGACCATGGGGGTGAGAGGCAGTTCGAATGTTGATGGGGGACTGGTGCGTACCCTTTTCGCACGAGGCAGTAGTTGGTGCAAGTGTTCCCCAATGGGACGGCCCTTGCTCCCCCTCATACTGCCAGGCAAGCGTGGCTCCCTGTGCAGGAGGGCCGGCCTCCGTAGCCAATACCCCCTCAGCGGATGCAGTTCCAACGACCGTTATCGAGAGCAGCCCAATCCCCAGCCGGGATAGCCCCAACCTCTTAATGCGCAAGCGTAACTCTCGCAAGAATATTGTGGCGGCCCTGTAACAAAAACGGGGGTAATAGTACTAGCCTCTCGAAGAAGCCGTCAAGGCGGCCCCCAGCACCGTCTGGGTCGCACGCGCCAGCAGATGTAGACCTATACTACTGCCGTTCCCAAGTCGACATCGGGAATCTGCCAGTCGATCGGATCGCCCCCCGCCTCACCCAGTGCGCAGTTGATTCGAGAAAAGCATCGACAGCCCCAAAACCTGCGAACGGATAACGGCGACGGATGGGCGCTTTCGATCACCACGTGTCGAGGTCCCGTAATAAGCCGCCGTTTCTGTCTCGCCTCATTGCCCCACAGCACGAAGATGACTCGAGTCGGCTTGGCATCCACCAACCGGATCAGAGCGTCCGTAAAAGGTTCCCACCCCTGCCCTCGATGGGAATGGGACGCATGGGCCCGAACGGTCAAAACCGTGTTCAACATGAGTACCCCTTGCCTGGCCCAGGGTTCCAGACATCCGTTGTTCGGAATGCGGCACCCGATATCGTCACGAAGCTCGCGATAGAGATTTTTCAGAGATGGCGGCAATGTTCGCACATGGCGCCGGACGGAAAAACACAGCCCATGGGCCATGCCTGGCGTGGGATAGGGATCTTGGCCGAGCAATACTACTCTCACCCTGTCGTAGGACGTCAATTCCAGGGCTCGAAAAATGTTCGCCCGGTCCGGAAGGATCGTGCGGCCGCTCGCCACCTCCTGATCGAGAAAGGCATTGAGGGCTCGATAGGTTTGACCCGACTGTTCCCTTTGGAGAAGTGGATTCCAGTCGGGTGGAATGGGTGGCAACATGAGGATGGGGGGTCGGGTTTGAGTACCCGCACGAGGAGCCAACCGGACGAGTCGCCTGAGTGCCACCGGCAGGAATCGAGAGAGTCCGCCGAACTTCCTGCCGAGGGGCGCTTCAGATCCTACGGTGTTTGGGGCTCCTTCGCTGCAGGAGGATCACCCTTTTCAACCTTCACGATGTTCACGTCGAAGGTCAATGTCTTCCCGGCCAGCGGATGGTTGAGGTCGATCAAGGCCTTCTTCTCGTCGGTTTCCAATACTTTCACCAGTCGGCCGTCAGCCGCCTGCAAAATATCCCCGGCTTTCACGTCTTTAGGTAGTTTGTCTTTTTCGACCGACTGCCGCAACTTGTTGTTGTAGGGACCGTAGGCATCTTGTGCCGCCACATCGATACGCTTCTTTTGACCGGGCTTCATGCCTTCCAGCGCCTTTTCCAGGCCCGGCACGATCTCGTGTGCTCCCTGCACGAAGGTGATCGGCGCCTGGCCCACATTCGAATCAGCCACGGTCTTGTCCGGCAAAGTCAAGGTATACTCCAACGACACCTTCATGCCGTCGGCAATCGCCAAGTCGCTTTCCGCATAGGCCCCTTGTCCCATGAGCTGACACACAATAGCCGCCATCATGGCCATCAACAGATTTCGTCCATGCCTCATAATGTCATCTCCTTCGATCTTGTTCGACCGTCTCTCGCTGACCTGGAATAGGCCTCGCCTATTGAGCCCGACGTGGTGCCGCAGGACGATCCGTTCGCCAGCCTCGATGCCTCTGGCCAGACCTGACCTCCTGTGACGGCTGATCGTGGCGCCCTCCCGCGCGATGGGAACGAGTCTCGTGATTTCGCCCTTCGTGCCGCCGCAATCCATCAGGATGCGACTCGCTGGCAGGGGGCGGCAAAACCTCCAACGGTGGGAGCGTGAGACGTCGTGTCTGAATGCGCAGGCGACGCACCATCGCCAAATATTCCTGCTCCTCTTGGGGCGACAGGATCAAGAGGGTTGTCCCAGACCGATCAGCGCGCCCCGTCCGGCCCGTTCGATGCACATAAGACGTCGGGTTCCCCGGCAGTTCGTAGTGGATAACTTGCGAGACGGTCGGCACGTCCAAGCCGCGAGCCGCGACGTCGGTCGCAACTAACGCCCGCAGTCGTCCATTTCGAAATGCCCCCAGCGTCCGCTCGCGTTGGGCCTGAGAATGGTTCCCGGTAATCGCCCCCACGGAGGCCGGCTCGCCGCCTAGCCGAGCAGCCAGCCGCTTCACCTTGTACTTCTGATCGCAGAACACCATGGACTGTTCGCCCTCCATGGTCTGCTGCACCAAGGTGTGCACCAGCTGTGCCCGCGAGGATTCATTGGGAACAACATAATAGGCGTGGGTAATCGTCGAGGGTGTGTTGACCCCCTGATCCACAGCCGTACGTACCGGGTTGTTCAGCATCGACTCGGCCAGCGCTTGGATCTCCGGTGAAAAGGTCGCCGAGAAGAGCAAGGTTTGGCGCTGAGAAGGAAGCAACTGCAAAATACGCTGGATATCCCGCAGAAATCCACGATCCAACATTTGGTCGGCCTCGTCCATGACGACGTACTCGACCCCGCGCAAATCCAGGTGACGGGAGCCGGCAACATCGAGCAGGCGACCGGGAGTGCCGGTCACAATCAACGGCGGCTGACGGAGCGCCCGGTAATGCCGCTCAATTGGCACCCCGCCATACAGGGCCAACGATGTCACGGCTGGGGGCGCGTACTTCCGGAGTTCTGTGTCGATTTGAAGGGCCAATTCGCGGGTCGGCGCCAGCACCAGGGCTCGCGGCAACTTCCGTAATTCGGCCTGTGAGAATGGAGGCGCCGTTCGGCCAGCCGATGCCCACCCAACTCGGGCAGCTCGTTCAATCAAGGGAATGAGAAACGCCAATGTCTTCCCGCTTCCGGTTTTGGCCTGCGCCAAGAGATCACGACCATCCAGGGCCAGGGGAATCGCGGCTTGCTGGATGGGGGTCGGTGCGGTGAACCCGGCCTGTCGAAGGCGATCAGCGAGCCAGGTGTTGAGGGAGAATTCGGCAAACGAAACCATGTAAGGGTACTCCTAAATCTCTATCGTGGAAAACAGGGGCAGGCGACCTGATGGCCCTGCGGACCAGAGAGAGGACAAGACGGTGAGGGAAACGCAGGGGCCACCCAGTCGGCAGCCCCTGAATAGGTGATCGGAGATGACAAACCTTAGTGCCGGCCGCCGCCCATTCCACGGCCCCCGCCACCGAAGCGAGGCTCCTGCGGACGGGCTTCATTTACGGTCAAAGTACGACCGCCGAATTGCGTCCCATTCAATGCGTTGATCGCGGCTTGCGCCTCGGAATCCGCCGACATTTCCACGAAGCCAAAGCCACGGGACTGGCCAGTGAACTTGTCCGTGATAATGCGCGCCGACGTCACCGCCCCGTGCACCGCGAACAGGTCACTCAATTGCTGCTCGGTGGTTGAATAAGGCAAGCCGCCAACGTAAATCTTCGAACCCATTGGGTTCCTCCTTTGAGAATAAAATGGTGTTGTCTGGGACTCGAGAAAGAGACGAGGAAGGAATGGGCCGAAGATGCAAACACAGCGGCAATCTTAGCTCTGGCTTCCGAAATTCCCGGAAAGAACCCAAAACAACATCGGTTCGGGCCCTGTAACTCTACTTCTACTTCATCGCCAAGGCCCTTCGCAATGAAGCACACTCACTGTATCCTACCCACAGATGAAAGGCAAGCGTGAAATTGCTCACCAGGTACTCGACGTGTTCCCTCTCGTCAATAGGCGGCCGGCGCCGACAGTGGGCGGCTGGAATAGAGGGGGGCCGCATTGAAATTATCAAACCGCGCAGCAATTTCCCCTCGCACCATCAGCCCTATTTGGCCCACTCCGAGAGTCTGGTCTTCCACCGACAGGGCCAATCGTCCATCGAAAAAAGTCTCGACAAAGTCCTTGCTGATGATCGTGTTTCGTTGCACACGCAACGTATGCCATTCAACCGGCTTGACCTTCAGTGCACCACGACCGATCACGGTCTCGTTCCCATCGATCACGCGGACCACCTCGATAGATTGTTGGGCAAGGTCGACCACCGTCGCGTAAAAATTCTTCTGATCCTTCAGACCAAAAACGACCCCGACTTGCCCTGAAGCTGCCTGACTTCCCTGATGCAACCGGAGGACCAATTCGGGATATTCATACTGAAATCCCTGCGCAACGAGCAGTTCGACGCAGGTGGCGCACTGAGACGTACCGACCAAGACATGGGGTGAAGAGGGCGACCCGGACTGCGCCTCAATTTTCCATGTTCCACCCGACTCCTGTCCTGTGGCCATGACGACAAAGCCCTTGGGCACTTCGCCCACCGTATCACGATCAAACGTCCATGCATTGAATAGTCCCGGGCTTGCTTGCTGGTGAAGGCGCTCCGCCTTCTCCGCGGAAGTTTCTTTAGGCACGGCCCAGGCAGTTTCCGCGCTGCTCCCGACTATGGCGACAACTGCAGCCATACCGAGACATCGAACGACCTTCGGGAGACACACAATCCCCATCTTCCCCTTCCGAGTCACCGGTTCAACAATTTCTGCCGTCTGAGTTCTATATCGCACTGGAGGCCTCCTCCACTTACTCGAATCTTATGATGTTGGACGAACCGTTTTGATTTGGATGATTTCCTGTTGAAAGCGGTCGCGTTCAGCGAGAATTTTCTTTCGTCGCCAGCCGCGTGGTATCCACCATTTCAGCTTCTCTGCAAACGTCACCACAGGAGGCGGCGTATTGCCGGCTGGCCCATGCTGAAAGTCATATCCCTGATGGGTCCCCTGATTATCGCGAAATCGTCCATATTGATGATCGTACAATCCGCTACCTTGTTCCGCCATGATTCCTTCCTCGCCTAACTTGCAGCACCACCCGCATGCGTGCCGGGAACATGCCGATAGTACCTTGAGCCTTTGCCACTCTGCAATGGGATCGTTTTCTTATGCTATAGTGTGGGCGGTTCCCTTGCACCCTCGTGCCTATTCCAACGAGCAAATCAGCATGGATCTTCGTCAACGACCACCTCGACGATGGAGCGAGTCTCTCGGCGGACTCATTTGGTTGCCTCGACTGATCGACAAAGTGCGGGCCTTTCAAGCCGGCACCCTCGGAGCTTATGCCTATCCTTCCGCTTTGGATCGGTCATTTATGCGCTCTTTTCACCTTACGCCTGCGCTCATCGAACGACTCGTGAGGGAGAACTCGTCGGAAGAATCCCTCGGTCGAGCAGTCCGAGCACTGATTCCCATGACCGATGAAGAGATTGACCACCGCACTGAGTTGTTCCGTCGTAACTATCGTCTGGCCTTCGCCCTCTTGGATCGGGATGATGGGTATATCAGCGGTATCGGCTATCCGCTCCCCCGATTTCTGCAAGCTCCGCTCTGGCGTTGGTACCAACGCTGGTCGAGTCGTAAGGCTTCTGCAACCACCATCTGACTATCGGCATCGACCATGCTGTTCACCACTCGCCGTCCCCCCCGCCGACTCTCAACCTTCCACCGAGTCGGCCCCTCTCGGCCTCTCATCCTCGCCTTTGCCTGGTGCCTGCTGACCACCACCTGTTTCGGAGAAGAGCCCCTCACTCTACCGAGCACCCTGGCCCAAGCACTGGAAGCGATTTCCGCCGACCGCATGCGTGCCGATGTCCGTACCCTGAGTAGCCCCGCATTCAACGGCCGCCAGACCGGCACGGTCGGCGATCACGCCTCTGCCGACTTTGTCAGGCAACGGTTGGAGAGCCTCCTATCGCCGCCGGGACAAATCGAACTCCAAGCCGCACCGGTTACGACCACGAGTATCGGACAGGACCCGTTGCTTCGGTTCTCTCGGGGAACGCATGATTCTTCGGCCTCCATCGGAACGGACTATCTGCCCATCCTCGATTCACCATCCGCCGACGTGACCGCCAAGGTTGTCTTCGTCGGATATGGCATTGCCGACCCAGCTGGCGGATTAGACGAGTATGCGGAATTGGATGTGCGGAACAAGATCGTCCTCTTTCTCCGCGGCAAACCCGACCGATACGAGAAAGTCGTTTCCCATGCCGAGAAGGAGCGCGTCGCGCGGGAGCATGGTGCCGTCGGATACCTCACTGCCGTCGGCCCGATCCTCTCTCCGTACGAGCTGCGGCGCGGCGTGACCGGCAAGCCCAGCGCATTTTACGGATTGAGCGCTCCAGGGCCGGCCATTCCCGGTGCCTGGATCAGCACCGCTCTGGCCTCAACCATCTTGCGCAACGAACGATCCGATGGAGAAGATCGACTGCAGCGGCTACAACAACAGATTCAAGACCAGCTGGCACCGCGCTCGGAAGGGACCTCCGTAACCGTCACGATGCGATGGCGAAGCGAGCAGCGCGACGGCATGCTCTACAATGTACTGGCGGTGCTTTCAGGGTCGGGGCAAGCAGGAGATGAAGAAACTCTCGTGATCGGGGCTCACCGCGATCATTTCGGCCGGCAAGGCGGGCTCCTGTTTGCCGGAGCCGACGACAATGCCTCGGGGACTGCCGTGTTACTGGAAGTCGCGCGCGTGCTCGCGTCCAGCCACACGAAGCGGAAGCGCTCAATCGTCTTCGCGTCTTTTAGCGGCGAAGAGCAGGGCCTACTCGGCTCCTTCGCCTATGTCGCGCACCCTCTCATGCCGCTCCGTTCCACGGTCGCGATGCTCAACGTAGACCATGCGGCGGCCGGCAATGGGCGACTGACGATCGGCGTAACAGGCCTGGAAAAGGACATCGTTCAACAGGCGGGACGGCTGGCAGGATCGGTCGATCGCGTCGATGTGTTCGGATTTTTCCCCGGGGGCGACCACGTCCCCTTCAAGGAAGCCGGAATTCCCACGGTCACCATTGTGAGCGGGGGAGTCCATCCACACTTCCATCAGCCGACCGACACAGCCGACACGGTCAATGCCGACATTCTGCTCGCGGTCGCCCGCATGGTCTTGGCCACGGCCTGGCAGTTGGCCGACACGCCATAGCGTCGAGGCAGACGGACTCCGGCGCTTCGCCGTCCGTCGACAATCCCTACTTGACCGACACGACCTCGACGTGGCCTTCCCGTCGAATCACCGTGATTCCGACATCCAGGTCGTGTCGGCGCAACAGCAAATCCAATGACGCTCTGCCTACCCTAAGATTCTTGATCTGCATTTCATCAATGAATTCAGGCAAGATCGAATGGCTGAAGATCACTTTGCGCTCGGCCGCGAGAATGGTCAGCCCCAGACAGGCCTGCAATGCCATGAAGGCGGAACCGGCAGCCCACGCCTGAGGATTACACGCGACAGGATAGCGCGTGAGCCCCTGGCCTGGCCTCCGCACAAAGCCGCAAAACAACTCGGGCAGACGGTGAAAATCGACGACGAGGCTTGCCTCGAAGAGTCCGGTCATGACCTTTTCCACCCCCGCCTTCAACCCATAGCGCGAGAGACCCGCTGCGATCATGGCATTGTCGTGCGGCCAGACCGATCCATTGTGGTACGACATGGGATTGTACCGTCGTTCCGAGTCCGCCAGTGTTCGCACGCCCCATCCACTGAACACCTCCGGGGACATGAGCGTATCGGCTAACCGCCTCGCCCGTTCCTCGCTCGCAATTCCGGTGTACAGGCAATGGCCGGCATTGGACGCCCTGACACGGCAGGGCCGCTTCCGTCCGTCCAACGCGAGGGCATAGGTGGAGAGGTCTTCGCACCAAAATGCCTCTTCAAACCGCTCTCTCAACGACCGCGCCTGGCGACGAAGCTGACTCGATCGGTCTTTATACCCCAGCGCCTCCGCCAGCTTCGACGCTTGCAGCTTCGCATCGTAAACATATCCTTGCACCTCACAAAGCGCGATCGGCCCTTCAGCCAGGGAACCATCCTCATGTGAGATGGAGTCATGGGAATCCTTCCAGCCCTGATTGTCCAACCCGGTCGGTGATTTCCGCACGTACTCCACGAACCCATCACGATCCAGATCACCGAACGTATCCATCCACGTGAGCGCCGCCTCAAGTTGATTCCATATCGAACGGATGAAGGCCAAATCTCCGGTCCGTTCATAATAGGCACCGGCCAACATCACGAACAACGGCGTAGAATCGACGCTGCCATAATAGAGCCCGAAGGGAATTTCGCCGAGCGCGGCCATTTCGCCTTTTCGCGTCTCGTGCAGGATCTTGCCCGGTTCCGCATCCTGCGCCGGGTTCACGTCCTTGGCCTGCGTGGAGGCCAGGTAGGCCAAGACCCCTCGCCCCAGTTCGGGCTTGATCCACAAGGCCTCGAGTGCTGTAATGATGCCGTCTCGCCCAAAAGGCGTACTAAACCAGGGCACGCCGGCGTAGGGATAGGGCCCCTCCTCCGTGTCTGTTATCATCATGCGCAAATCCAACAGGGACCGATTCCACCACTCGTTGAATTGGGCATTCGATGTGCAGATGAGACAACCTTGAGTCTGCTCTTGTTGGGTCGCTATCCCCGCTTCCACCATCGCCGCATCCATGACGCCGTAGCCCAGGTCCGCGAAGACCACCGGCGGCGCTTCCTTCAGCAGAATCTGCTCGCGCCACTTCTGGAAGCTGGAGAGGAAGAACCCAGTCCTCGACGTAATGGCGCCGAGCAGCCCACGCTGGTGAAGCACCTGGATGCCGCGCTCGACGAATGCGGCGTAGACATCGTTCTTCGTCCGTGGATACGCCTTTTCGAACTCCTTCTTCCCGCCCAGGCTCACCGCCCCGAACGGCGGGTTCATCAGCACCACGTCGAACCGCCGCCGCAGCAAATCGATTAGCGCGATGCCCTGCGCCGCGTCGCCCGCGAACAGTCGCCGCCGGACGCCGCCGCCTCCCGCCCCGCCCTCCGCGAACTCGCGCAGCGCCTCGAGCAGCCGCGATTCGGCCTCCTGGAAGAAGCGGTCGTCGTCGATGCCCGACAGATCGAGAGCGCCCTGGGCAGGGCCCGGGCGTTCCATGCCGGGCAGGAACACCGCCTCGGGCACGAGGCGCTGAATCGCTTCGGCCATGACGTGGGCCGCCGAGTGGCGCAGCAGCAGCAACGCGCGCGGGTCGCTCTTGCCGTCGCGCGTGGTCGGCGTGATGATCGCGACGCGCGCGTCACCCGCGATCACGGTCGAGAGATCGACGACCTCGCCATCGACTTCGGCCCCGACGGCGTCGGCCGCGAGGCGTTTGCCGATCGCCTCGGCCACGGCCCGCGCGGTCACGGGCGCGTCAAACTCACGGACGGATCCATCGGGCAGCGTGATGCGCGGCATAGGTCTTCCTTCGGGCGCTGCTCGCGCCGCGTCGGGCGATCATAGCGGCGGCGTGTCCGATGCTGCCAGCGCCGCGCCCAGTCTGCCGCGGGCTGTGGCCAGTGCCGCCTCGGCCTGCTCGCGGCTGATCGAGCGCTCGTGCATCACGACCGCCACCTTCACGCTCCGTCCCGCCGCCTCGAGCAGCGCCAGCGACGCAGCGCGATCAACTCCGGTCAGTGTTGCGATGAGGCGCGCGGCCCGGTCGATGAGTTTGGCGTTGGCGGGCCGCACGTCCACCATGAGGTTCTCGTGCACCCGCCCGTCGGCGACCATGAGTGTGGTGCTGATGATGTTCAGCGCCATCTTGGTCGCCGTGCCTGCCTTGAGGCGGGTCGAGCCTGCGACGGCTTCGGGTCCGGTCGCGATGACGACGAGCGTGTCGGCGGCGTCGGCCGGGGCGCTCGGGCTGCAGGCGATGAGTCCCGTGCCCGCGCCAGCTGCGCGCGCCAGCGCCAGTGCGCCCAGCACGCACGGCGTGGTCCCGCCCGCGCTGAGGCCGATGACGGTGTCGCGGGGGTCCAGTTCGAGCGCCCCCAGGGCGGGCGCGAACTCGGCCGGGTCATCTTCCTTCCCCTCGCTGCTGGTGCGCAGCGCCGTGTCGCCTCCGGCGAGCAGCGCGACGAAGCGCCCGCTCTCGAGGCTGAACGTGGGCCCCAGCTCGGCCGCATCGAGGACCGCCAGGCGGCCGCTGGTCCCCGCCCCGAGGGTGACGATGCGC
>JAANMU010001930.1_pt1 | contig 16919 bp, 15 predicted proteins | sample 7279701 | NCBI WGS metagenome assembly JAANMU01 (sample SAMN14094539, study PRJNA606508) | bioreactor metagenome | isolation source: A lab-scale SPAN reactor treating ammonium-rich wastewater day 57 | place: Ireland: Galway | collected 2017-03-13 | reverse complement strand
GGGTTGGGATACACGGATTCCACGGATTGACGGATTTTCACGGAAAGATCAAAGAAATATCCGTGCTTTTCCGTGAAATCCGCGTCATCCGTGTCCAGCAGGGTTTTTACCCCAATAAACCCCAAAGAGCCGGTTTTATATCCCATCCACCTGTTTCGTCAGGTTGTGTATCCAGCGGCGCGAACGGTAACGCCTCATCCCCAGGATCCATTTCGTGACCTCCTCCGCCATGGCGCACAGATACACAAGATACACCGGCAAATCGAAAACAAAAGCGCCGACCGCCGCCAGCGGCACGCCCACGATCCAAATGATGAAGCCGTCCAGGAACATCGAAAACTTCGTATCTCCGCCGGCGCGCAGGATGCCGACCACGATGGTCATGTTGTTGATGCGGACAGCCAGGAACGCGCCCGACACCAGCAGGACGACGCTGGCGTTCCAAATCACATCGGGCGAGACGTTGTACAACGAAAGGATGGGCGCCTTGACGACCTGCAGCAGGGCGCCGACCAGGATCCCGCCCGCGACGCCAAGCCCGAGCGAACGCCCCGCAAACGAATAGGCGTCATCTTCCCGCTCCGCGCCGATGCGGTTGCCCACATGCACCGACGTGGCGTTGGAAAGCGCGATGAAAAAAGTGAACGCGACCTGCTCGATGGAATTGACGATGTTCATCGCCGCGATGGATTCGGTCCCCATGTTACCGTAGATCGCATAATACGCGGTGATCCCCAGCGACCAGAACAACTCGTTCAGGATCACGGGGAACATCGGGCGGATCACCCGTCCCACAAAGGGGAGGTCGAAATTGAACAATTCCTTCAGCGACCCCGCCACAGGGGATTTGAGCGCATAAACGACGGTCAATAGGACGACGCATTCCAACGCGCGGGCGACGACCGCGGCCACCGCCACGCCGTTCACGCCAAGTTCCGGGAACCCGAACCGCCCGAACAGCAGGGCATAGGAAAGAAACGTGCTCAACGCCAGCGCGCTCACGCTGATGATGGTCGGCAATTTCACGTTCCCCGTCGAACGCATCACCATCGCATAACTGAACGTGACGGCAAAGAACAAAAACGTCCACGAGAACGTGCGGATGTAGTCCGCGCCCAGAGCGATCACGGCTTCATCCTTCGAATAGATGCGCAAAATGCCTTCGGGGAAGAACTGCGCCAGCGCCAGAAAGATCAGGCTCACCGAAACCGCCAGCGCAAGGCACAAGCCCAGCACGCGCCGCAGGTTGGCGATATCGCCCCTGCCCCAAAACTGCGCGGTGAACATCGCCGCGCCGCTAATCACGCCGAAATGCACCAGGTTCAACAGGAACGCCACCTGTCCCGCCAGCCCCACCGCCGCCACCGCCGTCTCGCCCTTCTGCCCGACGAACAGCACGCCTAGCATGTTCAGCCCGGCGAAGGCAAGTTGCTGGACGAAGATCGGAAAACCGATCCTCCAAATGTTCGGGAAATATTCCCGGTCTCGATAATGATCGAATAACTTGTTCAGCACGGCGCCTCCGCAATAAACCCGCTGATTATACCCATCGCCGGGCGTTCATGCGGTAAGACCCATTTCCGTTCTCCCGTCAGGGTTGAAAAGGAGAACCCGATGAAACGAGCCTTTCTTATTGGAACCATTCTGTTGATGAGCGCCTGCACCTCGATTCAGACGACCGAACCCGCAGCCCCGGCGGCGACCGACGCCCCGCCTCTTTCCCCGACCCAGCCTGCTTCGTCCCCAACGAGCATTCCCCCCGCCCCAACCGTTCCCGCCACCGACGCGCCCGACATCTTCGCCATGCTCCCCGCGCCCGCCTGTGACGGATCGTTGACCCCTTCGCAGACGGAAGGTCCTTATTACACGCCGAACACGCCCGAACGAAACTCCCTGCTCGAAGAGGGCATGGGAGGGGAAAGACTCCTCCTCATCGGCTACGTGCTGGATCAAAATTGCGCTCCCATTCCGGGCGCATGGCTGGATTTCTGGCAAGCCGGCGCGGACGGCGAATACGACAACACCGGCTACACCCTGCGCGGACATCAATTCGCCGACGAGCAGGGACGCTATTCGCTCGAAACCGTGATGCCGGGTTTGTATTCCTCGCGTCCCATTCGTCACATCCACGTCAAAGTCCAACCGCCGAACGGAGGAGTGTTGACATCGCAACTTTACTTCCCCGACCAGCCCATCGAAAACCTGACCGTGCGGTTGATCCCGCAGGACGGTCGTCAGATCGGGTTGTTCAATTTCGTTGTCAGCCGATAAGAATCACCGTGCGTAGGCGGCGTTCTCTAAGAAAGTGTCTGAAAAGTTGGTTTTGTCACCTACAGAGCGTAATCTGCGCTCTCCCCTGGCACCGCCCGCCAGGGCAGGTGTAGCGCAATGTTGACGTTAGAGAACGTCAACTACGCTATAATGCCCCGGCATGACGATAAAGTGTTATCAACTCACGTCGCGCGGAATCATCCCGCTCGATATTTCCGCCTCCACGCTCGATGAAATGACGCGCGCGCTGCCGCAGGGTTTCTACACCACCTTCACCACCCTCGCGGGAGGGACACGGGTGTTGGGCTTGCGATCCCATCTGCAAAGATTGTATGTTCCCGCGAACGAATTGGGATTACGCCCCGGCGTGGATGAAGGGACGCTGCGTCAGCACATTACGGAGTCGGTGAAGGAAAACCTGCCCAAAGAATCGCGCGTGCGCCTGATCCTGACGAAGGAGAAGGGGGAGGTATACGTCGGCGTCGAGCCGTTCGCCCCTCTGCCCGAATCGGTTTACAGGAAGGGCGTGCGCGTCGTAACAACGGAAATGGCGCGGCACGATCCGCGCATCAAGGATACGGGCTTCATCTCCGAAAGTTCGACGCAGAGAGGATTGCTGGGCGGGGAGATATTCGAAGTGTTGCTGACGAGGAACGGAAAAATCCTGGAAGGGATGACCTCGAATTTCTATATCATCAAGCATGTCATTGCGAGCCGACAGGCGAAGCAATCTTCTGTCGGTGGGGGATTGCTTCCGCGCTTCGCGGGTCGCAATGACATACGGTTGATTACCGCCCGTCAGGGAATCCTGCCCGGCGTCACGCGCAGTGTCGTGCTGAAACTGGCAAGAGGGGAGGGGATGTCCATCGAATACCGCGCGCCGCGCGTCGCTCCGCGCGAAGACTTCGATGAAGCATTTCTCACGTCCAGTTCGCGCGGTGTGGTGCCGGTGGTGATGATGGACGACAAGACGGTGGGGCAGGGGAAGGTGGGGGAGGTCACAAGGCGATTGTCGGAGGCTTACGAGGCGTACCTCAAAAAACATGCGGAACGAATTTAGGAGCGGACGAACGCCTGAAACTCCCGCAGAAAACGTTCCCTGCCAAATTTTCGAGCGTGGCGGACAAGATCGGCGGGGACGAACCTGGAATGAAGCCTTTCGAACCGTCTCACCGCGTCCGCAAGGCTTTCGGCGGATTGTTCGTCGAAGAAGATCCCTGTCTTCCCGTCCAGTATGGTTTCCAGCGCGCCGCCCGCGCGATAAGCGATGACGGGACATCCCGCCGCCTGCGCCTCGACGATGGCAATGCCGAAGTCCTCCTCCGCCGCGCAGACGAAGCCGCGCGCTTTGCTCATCAATGCCGCGATCCTTTCATCCGATTCGAATCCCAAAAATCGAATGTTGGGGGACGCCATGCTCCTCAGGCGCGGCAGTTCGGGTCCGTCGCCGACCACGACGAGCGGGAGGTTCAATTGCGAGAATGCCTGCACGATCACATCCACGCGTTTGTGTGGAACCAGCCTCGTGACTGTGAGGTAATACTCCTCGCGCGGGAATCGAGACTTGAAGCGCTCCACGTCAACGGGAGGGTAGACGACGGAGGCGTCGCGGCGATACGCGTCCGCTATCCGTTGGGAGACTGCCTGGGAGATGGCGGCAAATTGATGGACGCGCGAAGCGGCTCTCCGATCCCATTTGCGGAAGGCGCGCATGAATCCGTCGAGGATCAGGTCCTTGCGTTTGCGAGTCCCGTCGAGGTGGATGTCCGTCCACGCGTAACGCATGGGCGTATACGTGTACGAGACGTGACGCGCGCCGTTGAGGTTTTTTACGCCGTGCGCAACCGCGTAACTGAAACAAACGACGAGATCGTAGGCGCGCAGGTCAAAACGTTCGATGGCGAAGGGCATGAGCGGCAGGAATAGACGGTGGCGTTCGCGCGCGAACGGAAGCGAATTGATGAAGGATGCGTTGACCTTTTTGTCCGCGAGGGGCGTTTGCGTGAAGAACCCGTCGTTGTAAACGAGTGTGTAAACCTCCGCCTCTGGATACGCTTCGAGCGCGGCGAAGAGAACCTTCTCCCCGCCGCCGAGGGAGGGAAGGGCGTCAATCACAAAAGCGAGGCGCGGTTCAGATTTCATTCGAGGTTCTCCATATTTGTTCGGCGGCGGTGTGCCGCGCGAATTGCTTTGCGCGCGCCAAGCCTTTTTCCCTCAACGACAGGCGCAGGTCCCGATCGAGCAGGCGCGTCTTCATGGCGTTCGTTAGCGTATCAGGTTCGGATAAACTGACGATTAGCCCTGCGTCGCCGTCCGAGACGACGATTTCGTGGGTTATCCATTACCTGTATGAGAAAACGCTAATATTCGTGTGGGAAAAACCAAATCCGACATGCAGGGTCTTATTCGTAATTATAATTAGCAAATGATCGTACCGCGACATTCATGTCGCTCTGCACCATTCGTATCGCGACATTCACGTCGCTCTGCACCATTCGTATCGCGACATTCATGTCGCTCTGCGAATGCGAGTCGGTAATCGGCAAACCATAACCAGGTTCCCTGTGGATCGAGACGCCGCTCCCTCTTCCCGCAAAGTGTATATCCTCGAATCGCTGGCGAAGTACTCGTTCTTTGCGACTCTTGTCCTTTTGCCCATGCGATGGAGGATGGTCGTATTGTCGCGTCCCGATCCGCCTGTGTACGGGGATTATACGGATTTCCTGCTCTTCGCGCCGGACCTTGCCATGATCGGCGCGCTGGCGTTGTGGGGGCTTACGTTTCTGGTTCAGCCTCGAAGAATCCGTTTTGGGAAGGTTCACGTACGGGCGCCGCTGTTGGGGTTGACGCTGGCGGGCTGGGTTTCGCTGGCGAACAGTTGGGACCCGCCGCTCTCTTTTTATCACGCGGTTCGGTTGAGCCTGTTGTTTCTCTTTTTCCTCCTTGTTGTGAACGAAGTCGGTTCGCCCGCCTGGGTGGTCGCCGCCGTCGGTCTGCAAGTGTTGTCACAGTCCATCGTCGCCATCGGGCAATACCTGTTGCAGCGCGACCTGGGTTTGCAATGGATCGGGGAATATGAATTGGACCCGCTCTGGGAGGGCGTCAGCGTATTGGGAGGAGGCGACGCCCGGTTTTTACGCGCGTATGGGTTGAGCGATCACCCCAATATCCTGGGCGGGTGCCTGGCGTTCGGACTCCTGATCCTGCTTGCCGCGTTCCTGCATCAAAGGGAACGCGCCTGGATGATATTGGCGGTTTTCGTTCCGGGTTTCGCCGCGCTGCTGGTCACATTCTCGCGTTCGGGATGGCTCGCGTTCTTCGCGGGCTGTGTGGTCGTCGTCGGGGCGGAAGCGATCAAACGAAACGATCGAGCCTTGAAGCGCGCCATAACCCTGGCGGTGATTTGCGCGGTTTTCGCCGCTCCGCTCGTCCATCGCAACGCGCCGTTCTTCTTCGGCCGGTTCGACGTAGGACCTTCCGCCTCCGCACAGACCAGCAGGGATCGCGGTTCGATCCTGGAGCGCGCGTATCTTTCCGACGCGTCCAACCGACTTTTTGCAGGCAACGCGTTGACCGGGGTGGGGCTGGGCGTTTCGCCGGTTGCCCTGAAGGAGGCATACCCGGTTTTTCCCATCAATTACCAGCCGCCGCATTTCACCCTGCTGGCTTCGGCGCTCGAGACGGGCATCCTGGGAGGCGCGTTCTATTTTCTTCTCTCCGCGCTGCCCGCGCTCGTCTTTATCGTCAGGCGGAGCCGGTTCCTGCGCGACCCGCAGGTCATTGCCTGCGTCGCCCTCCTGCTGGCAGTGACGGTGGTCGGGTTCTTCGATTACTACACCTGGCTGCTCGTGCCGGGACGTTTGTGGCAATGGACCGCCTGGGGATTTTGGTCCGCCTCCCTGACGCGCCATGAATGACCTTCTCCTCGTTCCCATAGCGGTTGTTTACCTGCTCGTTGTCGTGGCGTTGTTCGCGTATGGTTTGAATTTCTTCCACCTCGCGTGGCGCGCGCATCGCGAGCGGAGCGATCTGAAGCAAGCCGCCTCCGCCCAACTCTCCCGCCTGCCGACTGTCACGGTGCAACTGCCCATCTTCAACGAACGGTACGTGGCGCGCCGCCTGATCGAAGCCGCCGCCGCGCTGGATTATCCCTCCCACCTGCTCGAAATCCAGGCGCTGGACGATTCGACGGACGACACATTTTCGATCGTGAAGGAAGCGGTGGAACGCCTGCGCGGCGCGGGGATGGACATCCAACACCTGCATCGTACGGACCGGCGCGGGTTCAAGGCAGGCGCGCTTGCCGAAGGGATGAAGACCGCGCGGGGCGAATTCCTCCTCATCCTGGACGCCGATTTCGTCCCCCCGCCCGATTTCCTCAAGCGCGTCCTTCCCCGCTTTGACAACGACCGCGTCGCCTTTGTTCAGGCTCGCTGGGGACACCTCAACCGCGATTACTCCCTGTTGACCTTTCTCCAATCCCTCTCGATCGACGCGCACTTTGCGGTGGAACAACTGGCGCGCTCCCGCTTTGGCTATTGGTTCAATTTCAACGGAACGGCGGGCGTATGGCGCAAATCCGCCATCGAGGACGCCGGCGGCTGGCGGGCGGAAACCCTCACGGAAGATCTCGACCTTTCCTACCGGGCATTCCTGCGCGGATGGGAGGCGCGGTATGCAGGCGATATCGTTGTCCCTGCCGAATTGCCCGTCAGCATGACCGCATATCGGCGTCAACAACATCGCTGGGCGCGGGGCAGTCTCGAATGCGCCATTCGATATGCCTCTGCGGTCTGGCGCGTGGACGCGCCGCTTGCCAGGCGCATCGAGGCAATACTTCACCTCACGGGCTATTGCGTGCATCTCTTCCTGTTCGCGCTATCCATCCTTTATCCCTTCGTTTTGCTGCTTTCCGTCCGTTACCCTGCGTTGATCAGTCTGTTCGGCATCGCGGCTCTCTTCAATTTCACCGCGCTCGCGCCGACGACCTTCTTCATGGTTGCCCAACATTCCCTGGGCGGGAAATGGTTGAAAACCCTGCCCGCCGTCTTATTCGCCTCTGTATTCGGCGCCGGGATGATGCTCAACACGCTCCGCGCCGCCCTTCAGATCGGCTTGGGAAGAAAGGCAGCCTTCGAACGGACGCCCAAATACGGCATCACTCAACGCGGGCAGGGGTGGAATCACAGGCGCTATCACGTCCGCGTGGACGCCATTGTGATTCTTGAACTGCTCATGGCGCTCGTCAATTTGTATACAGCCTTCCTCGCTTTGCGCCTCGGCAATCCGTTGATCGGGATCTATGCCGCGATATTTGCCCTGGGATTGTTGTTTGTATCGGGTTTCACCGTTCTGCAATCCCTGGCGGTTCGCCCTGCCGCATCAACGCCATGAAGAATATGCCCACCCTCGAACGCGCCGTCCTCGAAGCGCTGGCGTACTCCGATATTTTCGACTATCCCCTGCGGCTGGACGAACTGCATCGCTATCTCCCCGTGCGCGCAGAAATGGACGAGTTGTCCAACGCCCTGAAGTCGCTGAACGGACGGGTGGGGAGGAAAGAGGACTTCTATTTTCTCGAGAAGCGGGAGGCGATCGTCGAAATCCGCAAGGGACGCGCGGCGCGTTCGAAGAAATTGCTTCCCGTCGCCCTGAAATACGGACGCGCCCTCGGCTCTTTTCCCTTCGTCCGCATGGTCGCGCTGACCGGTTCGCTCGCGGTGGGGAATGTTTCCGAACAGGCGGACCTCGATTACATGCTGATCACCGCGCCGGGACGATTGTGGACCGCCCGCGCTTTTGCCGTCACGTTCGGTCGGATCATGCGTCCCTTCGGGCATGTCATCTGCGTGAACCTGCTCGTCACCGAAAACGCCCTCGCCTGGAACCGGCGCGATCTTTACACCGCCCGCGAGTTGTACCAGATGATTCCGATCACCGGCTTGGATGTGTACCGGCGCCTGATGCAGGTCAATCCATGGGCGGAGAGGTTTTTGCCGAACGCCTTTATGGACTCAGGCGGCTTGCCGCCGTCCTTCCAGAAGCAATCTTCTGGATTCCAAAATCTTCTCGAAGTCCCCCTGCGCGGCAAATCGGGAGACCGGTTCGAGCAATGGACGATGAAACTCCAGATGAAGCGCATCGCACGGCGACCGGGCGCGGGCGAGGAAACGATCTTCACCGCCGACGTGTGCCAGGGCAATTTCCATCATCACCGTAAATGGACGCACGAAATCTTTCAAGAAAAGTTGGCGGCTCTCACTCGTCAGCACATAACGAGCAAAGAGAGAATTAGAGAATTTGTGGAATCTGCGGCTAAAAAATGACCCAAATCCTCCTCGGTCAATCCTACTACCTGCGCTTCGATCCCAAACTCTGGAAGGCGATGCAGCCCTATCCGCCGCTGGGGACGTTGTACGCCGCCAGTTGGCTGCGCCGGCACGGCTACCAGGTCGCGCTGTTCGACGCCATGCTGGCGGAGTCAGAGGGGGAGTGGGGGAGCGCGCTGGACGAACACAAGCCGCAGTACGCGGTCATCTACGAGGATAACTTCAACTATCTCTCCAAGATGTGCCTCTTGCGGATGCGCGCAGCCGCGTTCGAGATGATTCAAATGGCGAAGGCGCGCGGTTGTACGGTCGTCCTGTGCGGCGCGGACGTGACGGACCATTACGATAAATATCTCGAACAGGGCGCCGACTACTGCGTCATGGGCGAGGGGGAGGAAACGCTGCTCGAATTGCTGGATCAGTTATCGGGTAGAAGAGAGGCGGGGCTTGAATCCATCCTGGGGCTGGCATGGAAGTCATCAGTAAACAGTGATCAGTGGTCAGTGAGCAGAAATCCGCGGCGTCCAGATATAACGGATTTGGACAAACTTCCATTTCCAGCGTGGGACCTAATTGACATCGAACGGTATCGAAAAATCTGGCTGTCGCGGCACGGCTATTTTTCGATGAACATGGCGACGACGCGCGGCTGTCCGTATCGCTGTAACTGGTGCGCCAAGCCGATCTGGGGTCAGCGCTACAACTCGCGTTCGCCGGAGAACGTGGTCGCGGAAATGAAGTGGCTCAAGGAATCGTTCGCGCCCGATCACATCTGGTTCGCAGACGACATCCTGGGATTGAAACCGAATTGGATCGAAAGGTTCGCGTCTCTATTGCACGAAGCGGACGCTATCATCCCGTTCAAGTGTTTGCAGCGCGCGGATTTGGTGAACGAGAGGACCGCCTCCGCGCTGGCAAAGGCGGGTTGCAGGACGGTGTGGATCGGCGCGGAGTCCGGCTCGCAAAAGATTCTCGACGCGATGGAGAAGGGCGACAAGGTGGAGGATATTTACCGCGCGGCGGGTTTGCTCAAGATGAACGGCATCGAAGTTGGATTCTTTTTACAGTTCGGCTACCCCGGCGAGACGTGGGACGACGTGCAAAAGACGTTGAAGATGGTGCGCGAGTGCGCGCCCGACGACATCGGCGTTTCGGTGTCGTATCCGCTGCCCGGCACGAAGTTTTACGAGCGCGTCAAATTGGAACTCGGCGAAAAACAAAACTGGGTGGATTCGGAGGATCTGGCGATGCTGTATCGCGGTCCCTTCCCGACCGAGTTTTACCGGATATTGCACGGCAGAGTCCATTACGAGTTTCGGGCGCGGAAGATACTGCGACAACCATCGTTGAAGGGATTGGTCAATATGCCGAGGAATCTTTTGGGCTTTGTGAGAAGTGAATGGCAATTGAGGAGATTTATTTTGTAATCTTGAGAGAGAAAACCATGGAGTCACCGAGACACGGAGATATAAAAAGTCTCCCAGTGTCTCCGTGACTCGGTGGTTCGAACGAGGAAAACGAATGGGCAGCGTTAGACGAATTTATCGAGAACGACCTCCAGCGGATGCGGCGCAAGGTCCAATTCCCATGCCTGACCTGAATGCAGTGGATCTTGGCTTCTCGCGCAAAGCGGACATCTACGACGCCTATTGCGAAAGTCATCCCGTCGTCCGTTGGACGCGAACCATCATACGCGAAGAAGTCGTTCGAAGCCTGCAACCCGGCGGCTCCATCCTCGAACTGAACGCCGGCACAGGCGCGGACGCGGCGTATTTCGTCGGACGAGGCTATCGGGTTCACGCCACGGACCTTGCCGGGGGCATGATCTCGGCGATACGACACAAAATCAACACTCTCAATGCCGGCAACCGCTTCACCGTCCAGCAGCTCTCCTTCACCGAACTCGACCGCGTGGAAGGCGCGCCCTACGACCTGGTCTTTTCCAACTTTGGCGGCTTGAATTGCATCCCCGACCTGCGCGCGGTCACGAAGCATCTCCAGGCGATTCTCAAACCCGGCGGTCGTGTCGTTTGGGTCATCATGCCGCCGGTCTGCCCGTGGGAGTTGATCCAAATATTGCGCGGCAAGTTTCGCGTGGCGGCGCGGCGCCTCGACCCGAACGGCGTGCTGGCAAACGTCGAAGGCGCGCGCGTGCGGACGTGGTATTTCACGCCGAGGCGGGTTCACCAAGCCTTCCCCTCGGATTTCCGCCTCGTTCATCAACGTTCGCTTTCGCTGTTCTGCCCGCCCTCGTTCATGGATCGCTTCCCTCAACGCTTCCCGCGCCTGGCGCGCCGCCTCATGCAACTGGACGAGCGCCTCGGTATCCGCCCGCCGTTCAACGCCTGGGGCGATTTCGTCCTCTACACGTTTCGTCATGGACGTTGACCTGTACCTGCGCGTGCGCGAAAAGGAAGGACGGCTGTATTCGGATGAGGTCGCGGCGCGCCTGCCCTCCCTTCCAAACGGACATCCGCTCGCGGACGAATGGCGCGCCCGCTCCGCCTCCGCCTCGCGCCTGGCCCGTTACCTGTCGCGCCGACCCGAGCCGCTCCGCCTCCTTGACCTGGGCTGCGGCAGCGGCTGGCTCTCCAATCTGTTGGCGCGCTCCGGTCAATGCGTGATCGGCGTGGACCAAAACCGCACCGAACTCCGTCAAGCCGCGCGCGTGTTTTCGTCCAACTCGGACCTCTGCTTCCTCGAAGCGGATATCTTCTCCGCTCCGTTTCCCTTCGGCATGTTCGACTTCATCCTGCTCGCCAGCGTCATCCAGTATTTTCCCGACCTGCCCGCCCTGCTCACCCGATTGCTGCACTACCTGAAACCGAACGGTGAAATTCACATCCTGGACAGCCCGCTGTACGCGGACGCCGAAGCGGAGGCGGCAAAGGAAAGAACGCGAAACTACTACGCATCCCTCGGCTTCCCGCACATGGCGGACTATTATTTTCATCATCGTTTTTCCGAGTTGAAATCCTTTTCGCCGCAAGTCCTTTATTCTCCTCGCGCGCTTGCGGTGAAACGCCTGATCGGAAAATTCGACTCGCCGTTTGCGTGGTTGGTCGTCAAAAAATCGGGGAGGCGGTGAGATGAATCCCGCCGTCGTCGTCCCGGTCTACAACCGTCCGCACGCGTTGAAACGGCTGCTCGCCTCCCTCCACTCCGCGGACTACCCATCGGGCGTTTCGATTCCACTCGTCATTTCCCTGGACCCCGAAAATGGCGTTCCCCATCCCGCCGTGCAGGAGGTTGCCGAGTCCTTCGATTGGAAACACGGCTCAAAGGAAATCATCCTGCACAAAAAGCATCTTGGATTGTTGCAGAACTTTTATTGTTGCGGCGACCTGACCGCGCAATACGGCTCCGTCATTTTTCTGGAGGACGACCTCGTCGTCTCGCCGGTCTTTTATCGTTTCGCATCTCAAGCATTGCGCCGTTTCGAAAACGATCCGCACGTCGCAGGGATTTCCCTCCACCGTTACGCGTTCAACGGATACACCCATCTGCCCTTCGAGCCAATTTCCGACGCCAGCGACGCGTTCTTCATGCAGGCGGCATCCATTTTGGGGCAGGCGTGGAACAAAGCCCAATGGGACGCGTTCGCTCAATGGCGCGGGACCAACCCAAAGGTCGGGGGCGAAACGCTGCACGATCTCTGGTCGCAGTTCGACGCGGACGATTACTTTCCCATCCTGGTGAAGTTTCTCGTCTCGACGGATCGCTTCCACGCCTTCCCGCGCGTTTCGTTGACGACCGGCTTCGGCGACGCAGGCACGCACTTCATCCGCGACACGTCCTATTTTCAAGTCCCGCTGCAACACGAAAAGACTTCGTTCCATTTCAACGACTTGCAAACCTCCAACGCCGTGTACGACTCGTTCATGGAACTCCTGTCGCGCTGCCTTCAACGGCTGGCGCCCGGCCTGCGCGGCGTGGATTTCGACGTGGACCTGAACGCCTCGAAACAGCCCCGTCACTTCAAAGCGGATCACGTCGTAACGACCCGCGCCTGCCGTAACCCGATGAAGACATTTGCGCTTGCCATGCGCCCGCCCGAAGCCAATCTCGTTTTCGACGTGGAGGGGGAGGGGATCAATCTATGCAAACCCGCCGACCTGCTGTGGGACAAATGGAGCGGGATCGAGACGCGCAGGAAATTGTTCGAGTATTCCAGCCGCGGGCGTTCGTCCTTGAGACAAACCCTGCTCTTTCGCCTGGTCGGCTGGCTTCGACGATTCAAGCCATGACGTTCGCCGCTGCTTCGATACGCGGAAATTCATTCTGGCTGGCGCTTGCCCGCCTCAGCGCGCACGCCCTGGGCGTCCTCTTCATCGCATTCGCCGCGCGCCGCCTGGGCGCCGCCGACTTCGGTCAATTCTCCTTCATTGCCGCGGTCCTGCTGGTCGGCAACGCGTTCACCACCTTCGGCAGCGACACCCTGCTCATCCGCGAACTCGCCCGGGCCGGCAAAGCCACAGACCTGCTCCCTCGCGCGTTCGCCTTGCAACTTGCATTCTCCGGTCTTTGGATCATCGTCACAATCATCCTCGAACCCAATTCCCTCCTCCTCCTCTATTCTCTTTCACTGTTTCCCCTCGCCCTGTCCTCCATTGCCTCCGCCGCCATGCGCGGCTTCGAGCGCATGGATCTGTTCTGGCTGGCGGGTCTCGTCAACAGCCTCGCGCAATTGATCGCGGTCGTTCTTTCATGGGATTTACTCTCCCTTTGCGTTTTTCTGACGATCGGATACATCGCCGCCGCGCTGATCTCCCTTGCGATCTGCTCCGCTTCGTTCCCGACCTTCAGCCTGCTGCCGCTCCTGGACTTTCGTCCCATCTTCAGCCTCGCCCTTCCCTTCGCTTTGCTGGCCACCATGAGCATCCTCTCCCAACGGCTGGGAATTTTCTCGGTCGCCACGTTGATCGGCGAACGCGAGGCCGGTTACTTCTCCGCTGCGGCGCGCGTGGTGGAAGGCTTGAAACTTGGACATTACGCCGTGTTGGGCGCGTTGCTGCCAGCCATGTCGCGCGCCGCGCAGGGAGCAATGCGGAATTTTCGCGTTTCCTTTCCCGGCTTGCTGGGATTCAGCGCGCTGCTGGCGGGCGCCGTGACCCTGACCGCGCGCCCGATCGTGAATCTGCTTTACGGCGCGGACTACGCTCCCTCCATCGAATTGCTGACGGTCCTCACGTGGACTCTCGCGCCGTACACGGTTTCCGCCTTCCTCTCCGTGGATCTGGTCGCGCGCGGGCGCGAGGGGACGCTGGTCAAAGCCACTGCCATCTCGCTGGGCGTCTTTCTCGTTTTATACCTTTGGTTGATTTCGACTCATCAACTCACCGGCGCGGTCCACGCCGCGTTGACGGGTGAGATAATTCAGGCAGTCATCCTCGTCATTGCAACGACTAACGACCAACGACTAACGACCAGCGACTAGTGACCAACGACTAACGACCAGCGACTAACAACCAACGACCAACGACTAATGACCAATGACTAACGACCAACGACTAACGACCAATGACTAACGACCAACGACCATCCGAACCCGTCCTCGAACCCTCCGACCTCCTCGCGCGCCTCCGCGCGACCGGACAGTTGCCCGATTTCCCCGCGCCGCGCGCTGTGATCTTCGCGCCGCAAAAGAGCCTGGCGGATCGCGTCTTGCGCCGTCATTCGTCGAAACGCATCAAAGGCTTCCTCGGAGAGTTCTACCTGCTCAAACGCACGCACGGACAGATCGCTCTTTCCACCGGCTTCGGCGTCGGCGCGCCCGCCATCGCAAGCCTCACGGATGAATTTGCCGCGCTGGGCGTAACGCAATTCGTCCTGGTCGGACTCGCCGGCGGATTGCAGCCCGAATTGACCGCAGGAAGTCTCGTCGTTGCAACGGGCGCGATCCGCGGCGAGGGAGTATCGAGACATTACCTGCCTCCAGGTCCAACGGTGGAGTCTGCGCCGGGGATGGTTCGGGGAATCAGCCAAATTCTCACCGGGCAAAACCACCCTCACGCCTTGGGAACCGCCTGGACGACCGACGCGCCGTTTCGGGAATTACGCAAGGATGCGATCGAGCATCAAAGGCAGGGAGTCCTGGCTGTGGAGATGGAAGCCGCGGCGATGCTGGCGGTGGCGAAAGCGTACAACCTGTCGGCGGCGGCGATGTTTTCGATCGCGGATCAGTTGTCGGGAGGGGAGTGGCGGATGGCGGACGATCTCGAGCCCGCGCATGGGGGATTGTCCATTTTGTTCGACGCGGCGTTCGAGTATCTGAACGATCGTTGAGACGGGTGGGCGGTCGGTGGGGGAGGGGAGGTCGGGTTCCTCGCCGCACGGATCAGGCGCGGGCGAGGTCAGACGCGTTTTGTCTTCCTCTCGAAGACCTCGTGATAGGCTTTGTCCAGTTCGTCGTTGGAGAGGTGGGCGTATCGCTGCGTCACCTGGATGTTCTTGTGGCGGGCGAGTTCCTGCGCGATCTTGAGGTTGCCCAATCTTTGCAATACGGAGGTGACGAAATAGTGGCGAAACGAATGCGGCGTGATCCTGCCGACCATTTCGCTGCCCAGCAACTGTCCCACGCGTTCCTTTACGATATTGCGGCCCGTGGTCGGCGTGATGGGCTTGACCTTTTTTCCCGCGCCCTTGTCGTGACGCGCGAAGAGCGGCAGGGAGGTCAATTGGCGGCCCGAATTTCCGTCCAGCGCGGCGCGTTGGGTCAGGTAATCCTTGATCGCCTGAATCGAACGGGAGGTAAAGCGAACGACCGCCTGTTTGTCGCCCTTGCCGACGATCAAGGCGCGCCCCTCGTTCCAGTCAATGTCGCCGCGCCGCAGGTTGCAGGCTTCATGGACGCGCAAGCCCGTATCTGCCAGGGTGATCAAAAACGCCCGGTCGCGGGTTGCGCGTAGGTGAACGAGCGCAGGGTCTTCGCCTTCCCGGGTTGGGGGAATCAGGTTCTGCACATTCTCCGCCTTTTCCAGGAGCCGTTCGATCTCGTCTGTGGGGAATTGGGGAAAGCGGATGCCGGGGCGGCGCGCACGCTGGCGTATAAGCACGCGCACGCGCGATTGGTTGATCTCTGTCAGGCGTTCCGCGTCCACGAACAAATAGAAACCCTTCACAGCCTGCAAATACAGTTGCTCTGTGGCGGTCGAATAGGCGTGCAGGTATTCGATCAGGGGCGAAAGAAGGTCTTCGGTCAGTTCCGTTATGGGAGCGGTTTCAGGTTCCAGCCATTGTTCTGCAAGCACGCGGCGGAAGATCTGCAGCGCGTTTTTATACGCAAGCGCTGTGTGCCTGCTGCGGGAGGTTTTCACCACGTCCAGGTAGCGGCTGATCGCCTCGGAAATCGTCGGGGATTTGGTCTCTGTGGTCGCCATGAGGGTCATTATACGAAGTTTCGCTTTCCTGTCAATGTTTTTGATAAGGTTACTTATCGAAATCATGAGAACATCCGTCATTGCCCGTGGCGCCTGTCCTGAGCCTGGCAAGTAAAGCAATCCCCCTCCCTTCGCGAGAGGAGCATCCGTGAATTTCGATTACGAACCTTCCACGACTTTCGGCGAATATACCTTCTCGCGACCGCGTCGGTCGCGCATTCGCGGCTTCATTCGCGGATGGCAGTCCCCCCTCCCCTGCCCCACCGCGCTTATCCCTCCTGAATTGCTTTTCGCACGATCTCGGCAATCTCTTTTGGCAATCTTGAAAGATCCGGGTTCCTGATGCCGCTCATGTATTTCTTGAGTACATTTCCCAATTCCTGATAGTGCGGCGGCGCATCGGAGTCTACTGCCATTCTAGAGACGGCTTCGAAAAGCTCGGAAGCATTCTCTCTTTTTTCGAGAACAGAGCGCACAATCACTTGAACAAACTTCGTAATCTTTTCTATTTCGTTTTCTCCACTTTTCTCATCTACTCCACTTTGCAAGCCCTTAATAAATTCTCGAAATGAAATGGTTACAGGGTGGTTCTCACCCGCGACATCAACCAACATTGGCAATACGGCTCTCGCGATTTCGAGAGCCTTCTCGTTCTGGTTCATGTATGCCATTATTCTGGCACTAAACATAAGGATATTTATTTGTCCCGTCTTATCGTGAATATCCTCGTACAGTGCCATTGCAGTTTGGAGCGTTTCCATTCCTTTTTGAAAAGAAGTTTGGTTTGTTGCATTCTGCACATCTAACCTTCCCATTGACTGTAACGTGTTGGCTTCGCCCAATTTAGCGCCAATCTCGCGGAACAACTTCAAGGCTTGCTCGTAACTGGCGAGCGCGGCATCACGATCATCTCGGAACTGCTGCACGTCGCCAATCGCCT
>JAANMU010001928.1_pt1 | contig 16942 bp, 14 predicted proteins | sample 7279701 | NCBI WGS metagenome assembly JAANMU01 (sample SAMN14094539, study PRJNA606508) | bioreactor metagenome | isolation source: A lab-scale SPAN reactor treating ammonium-rich wastewater day 57 | place: Ireland: Galway | collected 2017-03-13 | reverse complement strand
CTGACGCCTGAGTTGTGTTCAGCGGTGCTGGGGCTTGCCAACAGCGCAGACATGCTGCCGCTGGCCCTCACGCGCAACCTGTTCCTCACCCGCATGGCGGGCGGGCTGGTCTACCACCCGCTGTTCCGCGATTTCCTCCAACAGCAGTTGCGCGTTGCCGACCCCGGCCAGTACGCCGCGCTGCACCTCAAGGCCGCCCGCTGGTTCGAGGCGCGCGAAGAGGTGGAGGAAGCCTTCGAACAGTACATGACAGCCGGCCAGCCTGAGCGCGCTCGTGACCTGGCCGAGCGGGTAGCGCCTGCCTATTTCACGCAGGGCAAATTCGAGACGATGCTCAGTTGGAGTGCCCAGCTTAACGAAGCGGGGGTGCTTGCGCCCGTCCTGGCTCACGAGTGCGCCATCCTGCTGACCGACCGCTACGAGTATGCAGAGGCGGAGGCCGAACTGGCGCGGGCCAGAGAGGGCTTCGCCGGGCGGGGCGACCCGTTCGGGCTGACCAAGGTCGATCTCCAGCAGGCGCGCATCACCCTCCAGCAGGGGCATTACCAGGAGGCGCTCGCACTGGCCCGGCAGGCGATCCACTCCGAGCTGCCGGAGCTGCGCGGGCGGGCGCTGCGCGTGATCGGGCTGGCCTACCTGCGGCTGGGCGAGGTGGCATCTGGCGTCGCGTACCTGGAGGAGGCGCTGGGGATTTACCGCGCCGCCGGGCTCGTCTCCTCGCTCTCCCACCTGCTGCAAGACCTCCAGTTCGCTTACACGCGGCTGGGCCGCCTGGAGGAAGCGGGAAGCTGCCTTCAGGAAGTGGTTGCCATCCGGCGCAAGCTGGGAGGCGCGGGCGCGCTGGCGCTGGCACTCAACAACCTGGGTTACTATTACCACCAACGCAGTGACTACCATCAGGCAGAGCTGACCTTCCAGGAGGCGTTGAACGTCATCCGGGGCATCTCGGACAGGTGGGCAGAGAGCGGACTGCTGTGGAGCCTGGGCGACCTCAAGCGCGATCTGGGGGCGTTCGAGGAGGCGCAGCGCCTGTTCGACAAGGCACTGGAGCTTTCACCCGCCGAGGCCGAACCGGCGCTGTACAGCGCGATCCTGGTCAGCATCGCGACGCTGCGGCGCTGGCAGGGCAAAACCGCCGACGCCGCGCTGCTGGCGGAAGAGGCGCTCTCGGTGGCCGAAGGACATGGCATCGCGTTTGAGGCGACGGTGGCACAGGCCGCGCTGTGGGCGGCTCGCGCCCGGCTGGGGGAGGCAGAGCAGGCGCTGGCCGGGCTGGAGGCGGCAGCGACTGCGCTTCACGGGCAGGGGGCGCGCTTTGAGCTGATCGGTGTGAAGGGCCTGTGCGCGGGCGTGTGCCTGCTGCGCGACGACCGTGAGGCTGCCGGGCGTTACCTGCAAGAAGCGCTGGCCGTCGCGCAGGAGGTTGGCAGCGCGCAGCCCCTGGCTGCCGAGATGGCGCACAACCCTGCGCTGGAGAACCTCGCTGCCGGGCGGGACGGGTTCGACCAGGCGCTGCGCGACCTGGCGCAACTGCGCGAAGCGCAGCGCGAGACGTCGCCTGCGCCCGGCAGCGAGGACGGGGCGACGCCGGTCACGACGTTCAGCCTGCGGGTGCAAACCCTCGGGCCGGAGAGCGTGGAGCGCGACGGCGTGCCCATCCCGGTCTCGGAGTGGCGGGCGGCTGGCGCGCGCGAATTGTTTCTCTACCTGCTCTTCTCCGGCCCCAAGAGCCGGGGCGAGCTCAGCCTGGTCTTCTGGCCGGACAGCAGCCCCGACCAGGTGCGGGCCAACTTTCACACCACCCTGCATCGCGCCCGCCAGCCGCTGGGCGCAGACGTGATCCGCTACCAGAACGATCTCTACTTCATCGACCCCGATCTTGATGTCTGGTGCGATGCGCTGGAACTCGAACGCTGGGTCTCACAGGCGCGCTTGCTGCCGCCCCAGGATGCGCGCGCCGCTGACCTGTGGCAGCGGGCCGTCAGCCTCTACCAGGGGGACTTCCTTTGCTCTCTGGATACGGATTGGGTGATCGCCCAGCGCGAGAAGCTGCAAGAGCTTCACCTGGAGGCGCTGGTTGGCTCCGGGCAAAGCGCCCGCGTCCGCCGGGATTTCCAGACCGCGCTTGAACTGTTCAACAGGGCGTTTTCGATAGACCCCTATCGCGAGGACGTTCACCGCGCAGTGATGCGCTGCTATCAGGAGATGGGTGAGCGGAGCCAGGTGCTTACGTATTATAATCAACTTAAGAGACTGCTCAGCGATGATCTTGGGGTCGAGCCGTCTGAAGAGACCGTTGCACTCGCCAACTCCCTCTTGAACTAAGCCCCACACATCCTTATCCCGGCACAAACGGTCGTCCTTAGAGGCGACCTTTCGCGTTTGGTAAGCAGTTCGTTTAGCACCTTCTGCTAACCTTGTACGCAGTGAAACAAATCATGCGGGAGGAAATCATGATCAGGTCCATGCCCATGTTCAAGTTCCAGATGGCTTCTGCTGGTGTGTGGCTCGGGGAAGACCCGCGCCGTGCCAGCGTTGTGATTGCCGTCCTGGTGGCGGTGGCAACAGCCGTGGCGGTTGTGGCTGGGCTGCAGCCGGTTGAGCTGCTCTTCGCCGGGCCAATGCCGGGTGGTGGGGGAGGCTCCTGCTAGGCTGGAAAGACGCGACGGAGCGCAAGCACCAGCCTGGCTGGTTGAAAACGAGGTTCTCTGTTCAAGCGTAGGGCGGAGAAAAAGGAGAACCTCGCTTATTTGTCAGGGCTTACGCAGCTGGCATGTTTACGGAGCAGCAAGAGCCAGGTAGTCCGCTAAGGACACAAGAGGCACAAAGAGTCCGTTTCATCTGTGTCCTTTGTGCCGTATGTGGACGACTCTGCCCTCTGTTCAACGGCGTAACGCCAATTTGTATGAAACGAGCTTAGTATATGTATTGTGAGGCGTAAAGATGCTACTCAGCCGAACGACCCTAATGAACACAGAACAGATGAGGAGACTGGACCAGCTCTTTGGAGCAGCGCTTCTGGACGACAGCATCCGGCAGAGGCTCGTGTCCCAGCGTGACGATACATTGCTGGCTGACTTCGGCCTGTCCAGCGACCTTCAGAGCCGCCTGTCCAACATTCCGGCATCATCGCTCGTGGAGCTGGCCCAGGGGCTGCTGTTCAGCTTCAACCGGCGGCCATAAGTTCCGGCCCGCCGAACATGGGGGCGGGGCCAGGTTGCGCCCCGCTCTGTACTTCTTGCTGCATGGGTTGAGCGGTAAGCTTGGACCAGCAGCGCAGCGTGCCCGGCGGCAGGTAATCGCATGGTAAACCAATTCAGCCTACCGACAGGCAATAATCAGGAGATTTCCCAGACACAGGCCGGCCGTGCAGCCTCTGGCCGCCACGGTTATCTCAAGGTGACGCGGGCAATGGGCAAGCGCTCCATGAAGAAAATCCTGATCGTCGACGACCAGTCAGAGGTACGCGAGCTGGTCAGCGTCACGCTTGAGGACGAAACCTATGAGATTCTGACCGCCGCTAACGGATTTGAGGCGCTGGAAGTAGCCAGGCGCGAGCTGCCAGCCTTGATGCTGCTCGACGTAATGATGCCCAGAAGCCCGACCGGCTTCGAGATCTGCCAGCGCCTCAAAAGCGACACGCATACGCGGGACATCTACATCATCATGCTGACCTCGCAGGGTCACGAGCACGATAAGCGGGCAGGGTTTGAGGCTGGTGCGGACGACTACTTCGTGAAGCCTTTCAGCCCGCTGGAACTCATGCAGAAGGTGGACGAGGTTCTCAGCTCGCCCGCCAACTGGCAGGAGTAGGCTCCCGCTGCGCGCGGAATCTTGACAACCCCCCAGCCGCCCGGTAGAATGACACGCGAACCGAAAACGGGCCTGTAGCTCAGTTGGGAGAGCGCTACAATCGCACTGTAGAGGTCAGGAGTTCGAGTCTCCTCAGGTCCACTCCCAGCCCCTTTCCGGGGCTTTTCTCATGCCCTTCCGCTTCTCTCGATCACACGCCCTCAGCCGCCAACTATGCTAAGATCAGGATGAAACCCGCGTGTCCTACTGCGCCGGGCTGATCGCAGCCAAGGAGGTTGATATGACCAGAGCGATATTTGATCAGAAGCTCCAGCAGCTCCAGGACGACGTGCTATACCTGGGCAGCATGGTCGAGCACGCGCTGTGCGGCTCCGTTGAATACCTCAAGCAGCAGGACATCGCGGAAGCCGAGCGCCTGATCGCCGCCGACCGCACCATTAATGACAGGCGCTTCAGCATCGAGAGCGACGCGCTGACCCTGGTCGCTACCCAGCAGCCAGTCGCCAGCGATTTGCGCGCTATCGCTGCCGTGCTGGAGATCGTCACCGAGCTTGAACGGATTGGCGACTATGCCAAGGGGATCGCCAAGATCTGCCTGCTCATCGGCGAAGAGCCGCTGATCAAGCCGCTGATCGACGTACCGCGCATGGCCGAGAAAGCGTGCGACATGATCCACCGTGCCCTGGACGCCTTTGTCCGGCGGGACGAGCCGCTGGCGCGGGCAATCGCCAGGGAGGACGACGAGATCGACGCGCTCTACAACCAGGTCTACCGCGAGCTGCTCACGATGATGATGGCCAACCCGCGCATCATCGACCAGGCTTCGTACCTGCTGTGGGTGGCGCACAATCTGGAGCGCGCGGGGGATCGGGTGGTGAACATCTGCGAGCGCGTGGTGTTTACCGTGACGGGCGAGATCAGGGAGCTTGACTCCGACGACTGGCCGGAGGCGGGGATCGCGAGCATCCATTAAGCCCGCAGGCGCGCGCTACAAACCTCGCCCGACCGGGGGATGCTGTATAATGGGCGGCTGCCGCAAACCGGCAGCGAACCCAACCAGCGCCGTCCACGCGCAACCGAGAAGAGCGTCTGAATGTCCGAAAACCCCCGGCGCAAGCGCGCCCTGATCAACCTGCTGCGCGTGCTCATCACGGCCATCGGGATCACGATCATCGTCACCCAGGTTGACCTGCATGCCACCTGGGAGGGCATCCGGCAGGCTGACCAGCGCCTCGTGCTGCTGTCGCTGGCGATCTTCCAGGCTGGCATGGTGATCCGCGCGGCGCGCTGGCACGCGCTGCTGCGCGCCCTCGGATCGAGCACCACGCTGCTCAAACTGACCGGCCTGTACTACATTGGCGCGTTCTTCAACACCTTCCTGCCAACCGGCTTCGGGGGCGACGTGGTGCGCGCTGCCGAGACAACCGCCGAGTCGGGGACAGAGACAGCTATCGTGACGGTCGTCGTCGATCGCCTCTCGGGCCTGATGGTGCTGTTCGTGATCGCGCTGGGCGCACTGCTGTTTGGCGTGAGCGAGCTGCCCGCCGAATTACGCACTGCTGCCATCCTGATCTCGGTCGTGGGGCTGGCCGGGGGTGTGCTCGTGTTGCTGACCGGCATCCCTGGCCGCCTGGCAGACTGGGCGGCAGGGCGTATCAGGGCCCTGCGGCTGGGGGGTGTGGCGCACGCGGTGCACGCCGTGCACCGGCTCGACCGGCGGGCGGTAGGGCTGGCAATGCTCGCCTCGCTGGCCTTCAACGTGGTGCTGATCGCAAGCGCCACCCTGATCGCCCGCTCGCTGGCGCTGGACGTTTCGCTGGCAACGATCATCACCGTGACGCTGGTCGGCTCGCTGCTGCTGCTGATCCCATCGATCCAGGGTATCGGCGTACGCGAGCCGGTGTACGTGCTGCTGCTCGGCACGGTGGGCGTGGAGGCGGGGCGGGCGTTAGCCTTTTCGCTGGGCATCTACGCCCTGAACCTCTCGACCGGGCTGGTGGGTGGGGCCTACTACGCCATCTACAGCGTGGTCAAACTGGTCCAGAGTCGCCGGGCCTGATGCGGCCTTGAGGGAACGAGCCAGGCAGGGGAAAAGTTCAGGGCCGGGGATATCCTCCCGGCCCTGAGTCTGTTGCCTTGAGAGCAGGCTGAGTTAGTTGGCGGGCGGCAGCATCACGTCATGGATGACGTGGATGACGCCGTTGGTCGTGTTGATGTCCACCCGGTCGATCTCGGCGCCAGCAATGTAGGCCTTGCCGTTGCTCACCGTGACCGCTGCGGGGCTGCCATTAGCCATCGTGAGTGTGCCAGCCGCCAGCACGTCGGCTGCGTACAGCCGCCCAGGGGCGACGTGGTAGAGCAGCACATCGGTCAGCAGCGCCTCGTTAGCGAACAGCTCCTGAGCCGAAACGCCCAGCTTGTCGAGCAGGTTGGCGAACGCCTCGTTGGTCGGGGCGAAGAGCGTGTACGGCCCCGGCCCGGCCAGCACGTCGACCAGGTCAGCCGCCTGGGCTGCCGCGACCAGGGTCGCGAAGCCAGGGTTCACCAGCAGGATGTCCACGATGCTCTCGGCCGGCACGACGGGCGCAGCCGCAGGCATCGGGGGCAGCATCACGTCATGGATGACGTGGATGACGCCGTTGGTCGTGTTGATGTCCACCCGGTCGATCTCAGCACCGGCGATGAAGGCCTTGCCACCGCTCACCGTGACCGCTGCGGGGTTGCCGTCAGCCATCGTGATCGACTCGGCTGCCAGCACGTCGGCTGCGTACAGCCGCCCAGGGGCAACGTGGTAGAGCAGCACGCTGGTCAGCAGCGCCTTGTCAGCGAACAGTTCATCCGCCGTCATGCCCAGGTCCTCGAGCAGGTTGGCGAACGCTTCGTTGGTCGGGGCAAACAGCGTGTACGGCCCCGGCGCGGCGAGCACATCGACCAGATCAGCCGCCTGGGCTGCCGCCACCAGCGTCGAGAAGCCGGGGTTGGCGACCAGGACGTCCACGATACCCTCAGTGGGCTCCGCGGCAACTGCCGCCCGCGTGTTGCCGACCGGTGCGAAGGCGGCGAACGCCACCATCACGGCCAGCGCGGGCAATACCAGAAGTGACTTCCAAGACTTTCTCATTCGATTTCCTCCTGAAATCATGTGCCAATCAAGTTGCTATTCACAGTCGTTGAGAATAAGAATACCGCATTGAAAATAGAATGTCAAGTGTTTGTATATAACTTGTATATAGTGACGCGCCGCTGCGCCAGTTGTGCCCGATCCTCCTATAGCGGGTACAATGGTGCGCTGGCAGACAGGCAGCATAACCCGCCCTGCAACCTGAACCCAGGAGACGCTCATGCTCCCATCCCCTCCGGCCCGGCGGCTGCCGGTCATCGTCAGCTTGTTCATCCTGACCCGCACCGTCATGAATGTTGGCTATCGCATGGTCTACCCCTTCCTGCCCGCGCTGGCGCGCGGCGTGGGGGTAGACGTGACGCTGGTTGCGCACGCTGTCACCGCCCGCAACGCGTTGGGCATCGCCGGGCCGCTGCTCGGCTCGCTGGGCGATGTGCGCGGGCGGCGCACAGGGATGATGGTGGGGCTGGCGCTCTTCGTCGGGGGACTGCTGCTGGTGGTAGCCTGGCCGACCTACCCCGCGCTCTTTGCCTCGCTCATGCTCGTCAGCGCATCCAAGATTGTCTTTGAGCCAGCCATGCTGGCCTACCTCGGCGACCGGGTCGCTTACGAGCGGCGCGGCCTGGTGCTGGGTCTGGTCGAACTGGCCTGGTCGAGCTCGGTGCTGTTCGGGATGCCGATCGCGGGCTGGCTGATCGCGCGAGGCGGCTGGACGGCGCCTTTCCTCCCGCTGGCGCTGCTGGGCGCGGCGGCGCTGATCATCCTGTGGCGCATCCTGCCACCCGACAACCCGGCCCACAACAACAGCGCTGCCACAGCGCTGGCCGGGATACGATCCGCGCTGGGACATGGCCAGGTGCTTGCCGGGCTGGCCTTCGTGATGCTCATTTGCGTCAGCATCGAGCTGATCAGCATCGTCTACGGGGTCTGGATGGAAGGCTCATTCGGCCTACGGGTCGCTGCGCTCGGTGCAGCGTCGGCATTATTCGGGCTGGCTGAATTAGGTGGTGAGGGGTTGGTGGCAGGCTTCACTGACCGCATCGGCAAACGCCGCTCAGCGGCGCTCGGTGCGGCCCTGTTCGCCGTCTCGTGTGTGGTGCTCCCGCTGATCGGCGGCACACTGGCCGGGGCACTGGTGGGGCTGTTCCTGTTCTTTATTACCTTCGAATTCACGCTGGTCAGCTGGCTGACCCTGATGACCGAGCTGGTTCCGGGGGCGCGCGCCGCGCTGTTGGCGGCCAACATCTCGGCCATCTCAGCCGGGCACATGTTAGGCGCGATCGCCGGGCCGCTGCTGTTCCGGTTCGGGATGGGGGCAAACGGCGGCGCGGCGATGGTGATTACGCTGGTAGCGCTGGTGCTGCTGCTGCGCTTTGTGCGGATGAAGTAGGCGCGGGTGGGAGCAGCGATAACTGGTATGATGCGGCAGGGGCACACAGGCAGCGCCCCTGCTTTCATTTCCCCCGACCGGCAGGCACAACGCAACGGAGCAGCAGCTAACCAGACTTAGCCGGTTAGCTAACTCAGGTTAGTTGACAGGGCAGCAGAAGCTATAATAAACTGTTGGTAATGTCAGATGGCAGCCATCTGACATCTGGGCCGGCTTCACCGTCCCCGCCGCCACGTCGCACGCCACCCTCTCCGGCCCTTCTAGAGTAAAGGTGACGAGCGTGCCTCTTAAAACACCCGTGCGAAACGCTTCGCTGGCCGACCAGGTGCTTGAAATCCTGGTCGAGCGCATCCGGTCGGGCATGTACCCGCCGGAGAGCCAGCTGCCGCCAGAGAACGAGCTGGCTGCCGAGTTCAACGTCAGCCGGGCGACGGTACGCAGCGCGATCGGTGCGCTGGCCGCGCGCGGCCTTGTCGTGCGCCGCCAGGGCATCGGCACGTTTGTCAGCAAGCTCTCGCGCATCGCCAACCCCCTCAACGAAGCCGCCGACTTCTACGGGATGATCACCAGCCAGGGTTTTGAACACGGCGTGATCTTTGTCGAGGCGTCCATGATCCCTGCCGGGCCGCGCCTGGCCGACAAGCTGCAAATCAAGCCTGACGAGCTTGTGCTGCAAACCTACAAGATATTCACGGCTGACGGCGAGCCGACCGTGTACTGCGTCAACCACATCGCGGCATCCCTCTTTGGCGACACGGTGGCCGAGGAGGTGATACAAGAGCCGCAGATCATCGAGCCGCTCTACGACTTCCTGGAGCAGCGCTGCAACGAGCGCGTTGAGTACCACATCGCCAACATCCGGCCTGAGATCGTGCGCAACCTGCACTTCCCGACCCTTTCCCTGCCCGCCAATACCCCGGTGCTGATCATCGAGGAGGTTGGCTACAACGCCAGTGAGCGTCCCATCTGGCACTCGTTTGAGTACTACCCGGGCAAGAAAGTAACCTTCGAGCTGGTGCGCCATCGGGGCACGATGCGCTGAGCTCGCATGGTGAAAGGAGGTGGCTGGCAGACAGTTAGCCAGGTTGACGGTGCCCGACCTTTGCTGGCTGATCTACATACACAAGGGAGCAATAAAGTGGACATGCATACTTTTCTACGGAAGATCCCGAAAGTGCAGCTTCACTGTCATATGGAGGGATCGGTTCGGGCTGCGACGTTTGCGGAGCTGGCCTCAAGACACGGCATGGACTTACCGGAGTATCAGGACCCGGCGGAGCTCTACTACTTCGCAGACATCCCGGCGTTCTTTGAGACGTATAAGAAGGTCTGCCATTCGGCGCGCGACCGGGACGACTTCAGAAGGATCGCCTACGAGGTGCTCGAAGACGCATCCGTCTGCGGCGTCCGCTATATGGAGATGTTCTGGAGTCCAACAGAGCATTTCGAGGTAGGGGTGCCGTTCCAGGTGCAGTTGGACGGCATCACGGATGGGATACGTGAGGCCGAATCAGACTTTGGCATTCAATGCCGCGCAATCGCGGCGATCAACCGGGAGAGAGAGCCTGAAGCTGGCACCGAACTGGCGCAGATGATGGTCGAGAATCGCAACGACTACTTGATCGGGATCGGCCTGGATTTCGATGAACTCGATAACCCGCCCGAGAAGTTCTGGAAGGCTTATCGTATTGCCAAAGAGGCAGGGTTCCATAGGACAGCCCACGCTTGTGAAAGGATCAGGCCACCCAGGGACATTGAAACGTGTCTGGATCTCTTGGGCTGTGAGCGCATCGACCACGGGTACCGGGTGATCCTTGACGAGGCAATCGCCCGACGGTGCGCAGACGAAGGCATTGTGTTCACAGTCATCCCGCTGTACCAACCGATGCTCATGGCCCTCGTGCCAGATGTCGGTGAGGGATATCCAATCCAGCGCATGATCGACATGGGCCTGCGCGTCATGCTGGATGCTGACGATCCCACAATGGGAAACTCAGATGCTGTAACGCCATACACTCTGGCAGCCGAGCAGATGGGCTTAGGAGCCGCCGACTTCAAGGAACTTGTTCTCAACGGCATCGATGGCAGCTGGCTCGACGATTCAACAAAACGGCAGTGGCGGCGCGAGTGGGGCAAAGAGATCGACGAAATGATCGCCGCGCTCGACAACTGACCAGCAAACCGCGAAAGGAGGTGAGCAGCGACACTTCGCCTTGATCCCTGTGCTATAGCCGAGCGTTCGATTCGCTCGGTCACCTAGGAGGTAAATGAGAGATGTTTGCCAAGAGATCGCCCTGGTGGCTGATAGTCGTCGTACTGGCCGGTGGGCTGCTGCTGGCAGCCTGTGCCCCGGCGGCTACCCCCGCACCGGCAGTGGAGGAGCCAGCCGCCGAAGAACCGGCTGCTGAGGAACCTGCCGCCGAAGAACCCGCCGTTGAGGAACCTGCCGCCGAAGAACCGGCTGAGGAGGAGGACTTCCTGGTGGCCTTCGGCCACGTCGGGCCAATCTCGGATGAGGGCTGGACCTGGTCGCACCACGTCGGCGCTATGGCCGTCGAGCGCGAGCTGGGCGTCCGGACGGTGATGGTCGAGAGCATGCCCTTCTCTGAAGAGACGACCCGCATTCTTGAGCAGTTTGTCGCCGACGGCGCGAAGGTGATCTTCATCACCTCGGAGTACGCCGACTTCGTGTATACCGTGGCCGACGCGCACCCCGAGGTCGTCTTCCTGGAGGCCAACGGCCACCGCACCACCGACAACATGATCAACTACTACATCGAGCACTGGGACCCCTCCTTCCTGATCGGCATGGCCGCCGGGCTGATGACGGAGAGCAACCAGCTCGGCTACGTCGGCTCGTACCCGATCGACTCGGTCTACACCAGCGTCAACGCCTTCCACCTGGGGGCGCGCTCGGTCAACCCCGACGTGACGACCTCGGTGGTTCTGATCAACTCCTGGTTTGACCCGTCCGCGGCCAACATCGCCGCCAACACGCTGATCGACGCCGGGGCCGACTTCCTGTTCGGCATCATGGACGAGGCTGCGTACCTAGAAGTTGCCCAGGAGCGCGGGGTTTGGGCTGCCATGTGGAACACCGACATCCGCCAGTACGGCCCGGACGCCTACGTCAGCTCGATGATGCTGTTCTGGGATGACTTCTACGTGGAAGAGGTCAGGGCCGCGATGGAAGGCACCTGGCAGGGGAACCGCGAGACCGTCCTGCTGCCGATGCCCACTTACACCGACCGCGACGAGTGGGGCCAGAACGTCCCGCAGGAAGTGCGCGACCAGGTGGACGCCATGCGTGACCGGATGATCAACGAGGGCTACAACCCCTTCGTAGGGCCGATCTACGATACCGACGGCAACCTGGTGATCGCGGAGGGTGAGGAGCTTTCCGACGCTTACCTGTACCGCGAGTGGGTCTGGGCGGTCGAGGGTGTGACCGGCCTGCCATAGCCTGTTCCTGGGGCGGGGGCGAGGCGCCTGCCTCCGGCGTGGAGCAGCAAAAAGTTCTTGCTTTTGCGCCTCGCCCCGCCCGTTATTGTGTTTCACCAGAACCGTTTTGGCAACCCTGCTGGTGAGATGAGGTTTCCCTGCGCCAGACACCTGGCCGGTGTTTGGCCTGACACGCAACTGAAGAACCGGCCTTGCAATGTTCGCGCCGGGCAGGCGCGGAAGCTCCGGCTTTGCGCCTGCCCGGCCCCGCAATAGCGCGCAGACAAGCGCAGGATGCAGACGATGACATCTTCAGCGCCACCGACTGAGACCGTGACGGTCGAGCCTGACCTGCCAGCGCCTGGCACGACCGTTGTTGAGATGCAGCAGATCTGGAAGCGCTTCCCTGGCGTCATCGCCAACCGGGGCGTTGACCTGGACCTGCGGGGCGGGGAGGTGCATGCCCTGCTCGGCGAGAACGGCGCGGGCAAGACGACCCTGATGAACATCCTCTCCGGCGCGTATCGCCCCGATAAAGGCGTTATCCTGATGGACGGCCAGCCGGTCAGCTTCCGGTCGCCTGCGCAGGCTATCGCCGCCGGGATCGGCATGGTGCACCAGCACTTCCGGCTGGTCGAGAAGCTGACCGCAGCCGAGAACATCCACCTCGGCTGGAGCGAGACACCCTGGGATATCTCCAGCAGCCGGCTGGCTAAACGCACCGAGGCTATTTGCGCCGAGTTCGGCATGCACGTTGATCCGGCTGCCCGCATCTGGCAGCTCTCAACGGGCGAGCAGCAGCGCGTCGAAATCCTGCGCGTGCTCGCCAGGGGGGCGCGCGTCCTGATCCTCGACGAGCCAACTGCCGTCCTGACCCCCAACGAGGCGGAGGAATTGTTCCGCGTGATGAGGAGCCTGGCGGAGAGCGGGCGCACCATCGTGTTCATCAGCCACAAGCTGGACGAGGTGCTCGGCGTGTGCGACCGGGTGACTGTGCTGCGCGGCGGCAAACGGGTGGACTGCCGCCCGATAGGCGAGTGTGACCAGCGCATCCTGGCCAGCCTGATGATCGGTCAGGACATTGTTTTCCCGCAGCACCGCAAGGAGCAGCTTGCCGGGCAGACGGTGCTGGAACTGCGCGGGGCGCACGCGACCAGTGACCGGGGCCTGCCCGCGCTGGTGGATGTCAACTTGAGCCTGAAGGAAGGCGAGATTCTCGGCGTGGCCGGGGTGGCGGGCAACGGCCAGACCGAACTGGCCGAGGTGCTCACCGGGCTCCGCCCCCTGCGGGAAGGCACGGTGAGCATCGACGGGCGTGACCTGACCAGCGCCTCACCGCCGCGCTTCGTCTCCGCCGGGGTGGGGCACATCCCGGAAGACCGGCTTGGGACCGGGCTGGTGCGCGAGGCTTCCGTCACGCACAACGCCATCCTGCGCGAGTACCGCCAGCCACCCATCGCCCGCGATTTCCGCATCGACAACCGGGAAGCCAACCAGTTCGCCCGCAGGCTGGTGCAGCAAGCTGATGTGCGCGTGCCACACGTGCGGGTTCCGGTTCGCCACCTCTCCGGCGGCAACCAGCAGCGTCTGCTGGCCGGGCGCGAGACGCGCATCGCCTCGCGGCTGCTCATCGCCGTCCACCCGACGCGCGGGCTGGATGTAGGCGCTACCGACGAGCTGCGCCGCGCGCTGATTGAGCACCGCAACGCGGGCAGCGCCGTCCTGCTGATCTCCGAGGACCTGGACGAAATCCTGGCTATCTCCGACCGGGTGATCGTGATGTATGAGGGCCGCATCGTGGGCGAATTCCCCGCGGCCAGCGCTGACCGTGAGGGCATTGGCCTGTTGATGGGCGGCGCTTCAGCTTCAGGCGAGGTAGGCGCATGAGCACACCCTCTCTGACGTCAACCGGCATGGGCTGGCGCTTGCAGCGCCAGCTTGGGGTCAGCCCCTGGGCCGGGATCATCTCGCGCATCGCCGCGATTGCGCTGGCGCTGCTTGTCTCCGGCCTGATCATCCAGTTGAGCGGCTTGCACCCCGTGAGCCTGGCCCAGCGGGCACTCCAGTCCCTGGGCAGCGGCTACGGGCTGGAGCAGGCAGCGATCCTGGCCACGCCGCTGATCCTGACCGGCCTGTCGGTGGCTGTGTGTATGCGGATGCGCCTGTGGAACATCGGCGCGGAAGGCCAGCTCTTCATGGGGGCCTGGGCCGCGACAGGCATCGGCATCCATTTCACGGACGGCCCGCCGCTTCTGATGTTCATCGTCATGTTCCTGGCTGGCGCGCTGGCGGGCGCGTTGTGGATCCTGATCCCGGCGCTGGTGCGCGCCCACCTGAACATCAGCGAAATCCTGACCACGCTGATGCTCAACTTCGTCGCCGTGCTGTGGGTCAACCACTTCGCCATTGGCCCCTGGCGCGACCGGGGGGTAGGCGTGCTGACGGCCACCTACCGCATCCCATACGAGCTGCCAGATATTTCCGGGCGGATGCACGTCGGCATCCTGATCGCGGTGGTGGTGGCGGTGGCGCTGGCGGTGGCGCTGGCGAACACGCGCTGGGGCTATGAAGTGTCCACCATTGGCGGCAACCGCCGCGCTGCCGAGTTTGCCGGAATCCCGGTCACACGCTCGATCATCACCGTCATGCTGCTCGCCGGAGCGATTGCCGGGGCAGCCGGTATGGTCGAGGTGACGGGAACTGCGCACCGGCTGTCGGGCACGATCTCGAACGGTTATGGCTACATGGGCATCATCGTCGCTGCGCTGGCCAGCGCCTCGCCACTCGTCTGCGTGGTGGCCGGGTTCCTGCTGGCGGCGCTGCTCAACGCCGGGATCGTGCTCCAGACACAGGGGTTGTCGGTGAACACGGTGATTGCCATCAACGGCCTGATCCTGCTGTTTGCCGCCATCGGGGAAGTGCTCGCCCAGTACCGGCTGGTGCGCACCGGCGCAGTCGACGCCGAGGAATCAGACGAGGATGGCCCGCCGGGCAGCGACCTGCCAACAACAGGAGAAGAGACAGGGCCGGATTCCCTTGCTGCCCCACCCTCAGAACCGCCCGGCCAGGCCGGTGCGCCAAGCGCAGGAGACTAGCCGATGGAAGCCATTGTTACCGGCGTTATCTCTATCGCCATCGCATCAGGCACGGTGATCGTGCTGGCTGCGCTGGGCGAGGTGCTGGCCGAACGCACGGGCGTCCTGAACCTCGGCCTGGAGGGAATCATGGCAATGGGCGCGGTGACGGCGATCATCACGGTCAACGCGTTCTACCCTAACCCGTTTGTGGGCCTGCTCGCCGCCGCCCTGGCCGGGATGCTGCTCGGCGTGCTGTTCGCCACCGCGACTGTTGGGTTCAAAGCCAACCAGGTGCTGTGCGGGCTGGCGCTTACCTTCATCGGGACGGGGCTGGCCGGGCGGCTCGGCGCGCCCTTTGCCGGCCAGCCCGCCCAGGCCCGCTTTGTGCGCATCCCCATCCCGGTGCTCAGCGACATCCCCATCATCGGCCCTTCGGTGTTTAACCAGAACATCCTGACCTACCTGAGCTACGTGGTGCTGCCGATCATCATCGCCTATGTGCTCTACCGCACCCGCCACGGCCTGAACGTGCGCGCCACCGGTGAAGACCCGGCGGCGGCGGACGCCTCCGGCATCCCGGTCAACGTGCTGCGCTATGTGTACACATGCATCGGAGCGGCGCTCTCAGGGATGGGCGGCGCTTACCTGACGCTGGCTTTCACGCCCGCCTGGTCGGAGGGCGTGACCGGTGGCCGGGGCTGGATTGCTATCGCGCTCGTGATCTTCGCGGGCTGGCGGCCTGCGCTGATCGTGGTGGGCGCTTTGCTTTTCGGCGCAGTGACGTCGCTTGGCTTCGTGGCCCAGTCACAGGACTGGGGCGTTCCCTCCGCGTTCCTGTCGATGCTGCCTTACCTGAGCACCATCGTCCTGATGATCCTGCCCATCCTGTTCCGCTCGCGCGCCCGGCGCGGCATGAGCGCATCACCCGACGCGCTGGGCATACCGTACATCAGGGAGGGGACGTGACGGTGAGGTAAAAGGGATCGGGGGTGGCTTTTCAGCCGGTCAGAACGCGCGGTTTAACGTTCGGAAACCAGATGACTCGTAGGAGTTTTGCCAAAGGAGTACCAGCCGTGTCAGACATCCAACTACCGAGGGACGTTACCTTCACGCGCCAGGACTGGGAGGTGCTGGCAAGCTGCTGGCATCCCGTCGCCTACAGCCACGACGTGACGGACAAACCCATCCCGGCCCGGCTGCTGGATGAGCAACTGGTGGTGTACCGCACAGGCGAGGGGGTCGTCGTCGCCAAAGACCTGTGCCTTCACCGGGGCACGCCGCTCACGCTGGGCTGGATGGAGGACGACGAGCTCGTGTGCCCTTATCACGGGTTCCGCTTCGGCCCGGAAGGGCACTGCACGCACGTTCCCGCCCACCCCGGCCAGCGTGTCTCTGGCAAGATGCGCCTGATGACCTTCCCGACGGTTGAACGCTACGGGCTGGTGTGGGCGTGCCTCTCAGGCGAGCCGCGCACCGAGCTGCCCGACTGGCCGGAGGCCGAAGACCCGGCCTTCCGCTGGCTGAACCTGGAACCGCTCGACTGGAACGCATCGGCGGCCCGGCAGCTTGAGAACTTCCTCGACGTGGCGCACTTCTCCTGGCTTCACACCGGCACCTTTGGCAACAAGGATCGCCCGGAAGTGCCGGACTACGAGGTGAAGCGCGTGCCGGGCGGGCTGCACATGGAGTACCCCTATCTCGCCAGCAATCCGGAGCACTCCACGCTCGGCGGCGAGGAGACTATCGAGCGTATGATGATCTATGACCTGACGCTGCCCTTCGCCTGCCGCCTGATCGTGGACTACCCCGGCGGGCGTCGCCACGCCATCTTCGACGTGCCCTCGCCTGTCTCGGCGCGCAAGGTGCGTATCTTCTTCTTCATCGCCCGCAACTTCGAACACGAGAAGCCCGCCCACGAGCTGCTCGACTGGGAGCGCCGCATTCTGGAAGAGGACCGGCCCGTCGTCGAGGCGCAGCGCCCGGAGGAGCTGCCGCTCGACCTGAGCGAGGAGTTCCACATCAAGGCTGACCAGATATCTATTGCCTTTCGGCAGGAGCTGGCCCGGATGGGCCTCGGCAAGCCGATGACGGCCTGAGGCC
>JAANMU010001926.1_pt1 | contig 16950 bp, 16 predicted proteins | sample 7279701 | NCBI WGS metagenome assembly JAANMU01 (sample SAMN14094539, study PRJNA606508) | bioreactor metagenome | isolation source: A lab-scale SPAN reactor treating ammonium-rich wastewater day 57 | place: Ireland: Galway | collected 2017-03-13 | reverse complement strand
GCCGATCATCAACGCGGGCGACGGCACGGGCGAGCACCCCACACAGGCTCTGCTCGACGCGTTCACCGTCAAATCCGAACTCGGGCGCTTCGACGGCTTGACCGTCACCATGCTCGGCGATCTGAAATACGGGCGCACCGTCCATTCGCTGGCGCGTTTGCTGTCGTTGTTCGACGTGAAGTTGAATTACGTCTCGCCCGATATTTTGAAGATGCCCAAAGAAGTGATGGATGAAGTCGGCGAGAAAAACATTCCGCAAGCCGAGTTCGATTCGCTCGATAACGTCTTGCCCGAAACAGATGTGTTGTACGTCACGCGTGTACAAAAAGAAAGATTTGAAAACCCCGAAGATTATGAAAAGGTCAAAGGCGCGTATGTGATCGATCCTGCCGTCATGCAAGCCGCAAAACAAAAAATGATCGTCATGCATCCGCTCCCGCGCGTCACCGAGATCAGCATGGACTTCGACGACGATCCTCGCGCCGCGTATTTCCGCCAGATGGAATATGGTCTCTACGTGAGAATGGCGCTGCTGGCGATGGTTCTCGGAAAGGCATAGTGTCACGTTCCAAGTTTCACGTTTCAGGTACACTTGAAACATGGAACGTGACACTTGAAACTCTAAAACATGGAAACCTTTTTTACTTTTCTGGAAAAACGTGTGGACGACTGCTCCTCCCTCTTATGCGTTGGACTCGACCCACACGTGAGCGAACTTAGTGAGCCTTCTCCCGCGTCTGCCCTCGACTTCTGCCTGACTCTGATTAAGGCGACCGCTCCCTACGCCGCGGCATTCAAACCCAACGCGGCGTTCTTCGAAGTCTTCGGCGCCGAAGGGTGGACAGCGCTCAAGCAGGTCATCGAAGCGATTGACGCCGAGTCGCAGCGACTCGGTTCGCGCATCCCCGTCATCCTGGACGCGAAGCGGGGCGACATCGCCTCCACAGCCGAGGTCTACGCGAGGTCCGCGTTCGAGACGTTGGGCGCGCACTGCATCACGTTGAGTCCGTATTTGGGAAAAGACTCCATCGAGCCGTTCCTGCAATATCCGGAGAAAGGTATCTTCCTGCTGTGCAAAACCTCCAACCCGGGTTCGATGGACCTGCAGAATGCGTTCGTCATGCCCGTGGGCTCGGACATCCCCGTGCCGCTTTACCTGCACGTGGCGCAGCTCGCGCAGCAGTGGAACATGGGCAATAACATCGGACTTGTGGTCGGCGCGACACACGCGAAGATCATGGAGATCATCCGCGCCGCTGTGCCAGACCTGTGGTTCCTCGCGCCGGGCGTCGGCGCGCAGGGCGGGGACCTGGAGCTGGCGCTGAAGTCAGGCCTGCGGGCGGACGGCAAAGGGATGCTCATCCCCATCTCGCGCAGCATTTCGCGCGCGCAGAATCCCAAATCCGCCGCGGCGGAGATACGGGATGAGATGTTACATATCAAGAATCAATTGAACCGCTAAGAACGCCAAGAAAGATTTTTTAGATCCTTCGCGCTCTTCGCGTGCTTGGCGGTAAACAAAAAGGAAGCGCAATGACTGAACTTACCCCATCGCAAGAATCCCTCGCCAACGAATTGTTGTCCGCTGGCTGTATCAAATTCGGCGAATTCACCCTCAAGTCGGGACTCAAGAGTCCCATTTACATTGACCTGCGTAGAATCATCACCTACCCAAAACTTCTCGCAAGCATCGCCCAAGCCTACTTGCCAATCCTCTCAATTCTCCAATTCTCTCGCATTGCAGGTTTACCCTACGCGGCGATTCCGATTGCAACAGCCATTTCTCTTGCAGGGAACTATCCCATGATCTACCCGCGCAAAGAAGCCAAGTCTTACGGCACGAAAGCCGAGATCGAAGGCGAGCATCACGCGGGCGAGACGGTTGTCGTCATTGACGATCTCGCCACCACAGGCGGGAGCAAATTCGAAGCCATCGAAAAATTGACAGGCGCAGGCTTGGTCGTGAAAGATGTCGTCGTGCTGATTGACCGTCAATCGGGCGCGAACGAGTCGCTGGCGCAGGCGGGATACTCCATGCACGCGGTGTTGACGATCACGCAGATGTTGGAGTATTGGGAAGAGACGGGGAAGGTGGAAAAAGATAAGATCGAGGCGGCGCGGAAGTTTTTGCTGGAGACAAAGTAGGGTTATCCGATTACCTTGACGACATTCCGTCCCGCCGCGCCGCTGATCCCGCCTCCGCAGGTTTGAGCAAATAGTCCCTGCTTCTACTCAAGCGAACTGTTCCAAATTGACCGCCACCATCGGGAAGGCTTCATCCACAAATTTTTCGAGCGTGGGGCGTTTTTTCAAATGGCTGTAATATGAGGCGAGACCGTACATCGCCCACGCGGCGACCGTCGCGGGGATCTCGGTGGAGATTTTTGTATTCGTCTGTTTCAACCAGTGAGACAACAACTCGAATAGCCTGTTCTTGATGGCGCCTTCTGCCAACGCTTCAAACTGCTGGCGCGGTTTTGGGCAGTCGTTATGAATGCGAGACAAAAACTCGCACACCGCCACGATCAGGTTACGTAAATTATCGGGGGAGTACTGGCAGGCGTCCAACAGGCGCTTTTCGATCTCCTGCATAAACATCTGGTCTATCCAATAATCCAGTAATTTAAATTTGTCCTCGAAGTGCGCGTAGAACGTGGCGCGGTTGACCTGCGCTTTGCTGGTTACGTCCTGCACAAAGATGGCGTCGAATCCCTTTTCGGCGAGGAGATCGCCAAAGGCTTGCAGGATCAAGCCGCGGGTCCGTTTGACGCGGGGGTCGAGTTTTTCTTGTTCTTTCGGGTTAGACGACATTTTCGCTCCAGTGTTGCTTAGTCAACGAAATCCGATTTTTGATGGTTGACCTGAACGGGTAAGGAAGGTAAATTAAACAACATCTGTTGTTTAGAATACAACTGTATATTATCACTCAATTCAAGGAGAGTCAAGATGAACGTAACAATTATTGGAGCAGGCAACATGGGGCGCGGCATCGGAACACGCGTCGTCGCGGGCGGTCACTCGGTGACCTTTGTGGATCTGAATCCCGAAGTCGCTGAAAAGACCGCCAACGATATCAAGGCATTGGCAAAGAACGGCGCCAAAGTTTCCACTGCCCCTCTCGACGATCCGCAACTCGGCGATGTGGTTGTATTGGCTGTGGCGTACGGCACGAATATCGAACTCGCCAAACAACTTGGCGACAAACTTGCTGGCAAGGTCGTCATGGAAATTGCCAACCCGCTGAACGCCACGCTCGATGAAATGGTCACCGCCCCCGATTCATCCTCCGCCGAAGATGTGGCGAAGGCGATTGCCAAAGGAGCGAAAGTCGTCAAGGCGTTCAACACGACGTTGGCAGGCACGCTTCATACTGGACAGGTGGCTGGTCAGCCCCTGGACGTCTTTATCGCAGGCGACGACGCGGACGCCAAAGCCAAAGTCGCGCAACTCGTCACAGACGGCGGTATGCGCGCCGTGGATTCTGGTCCGCTCCGTCGCGCCCGTCAGATCGAAGCGATGCAATTTCTGCATATCGCTCTGCAAAGCGAGTTGGGCACCAACTGGGGCAGCGCGCTGAAGATTTTGAGCTAGGCTTCGGATATCGTTTTGATTAAAGCGAAGAGTTCCCTCGGCGATTTTTTTTTGGGGACTCTTCGCTTTTGCTTTAGTTTATGCAAGAGTTCTCGACGCAGTTGTACTTCGTCGAGACGAGCAATAATTATTGAAGTTGGAAGGAGATATGATGCTCGACCATCAACGCAACATAAAATTTGGATACTTCCTCGTCCCGACCGTAGACGCTCCCCTGCTTTCCATCGCGCAAGAGGTCGAGCGACTCGGGCTCGACTATATCGCGGTGCAGGATCACCCATACCAGCGGCGCTTTGTTGACACGTGGACTCTGTTGAGCATGATCGCGGCGAAGACTTCGCGCATCGGACTCTTGCCCGATGTGACGAACTTGCCACTGCGCCCGCCTGCCGTCATGGCAAAAGCCGCCGCCACCATTGACGTGTTGAGTGGCGGTCGTTTCGAACTGGGTCTCGGCGCGGGAGCGTTTTGGGATGCAATCGAAGCGTATGGCGGTCCCAGACGAAGTACGGGCGACGCGCTCGAGGCTATGGCTGAAGCGATCGAAGTGATCCGCATGATGTGGAGCGGCGACCGCAATCTGCGCTTTGATGGACAGTATTATCAACTGAGCGGAGCGCAGTCTGGACCTGTGCCTGCGCATCCCATCGGAATTTGGCTCGGCGTGAACGGTCCGCGCGCGCTCAAGTTGGCGGGCAAGGTCGCCGACGGTTGGCTGCCGTCACTGCGCGGCGATCTTTCGGCGATTGCCGAAAAGAGCAAACGACTCGATGACGCCGTCGCCGAGGCGGGTCGCGACCCAGCCAGCATCCGCCGCGTGATCAACGTGAACGGCGTGATCACAGACGGCGCGTCCAATGGATTATTGCAAGGACCCGTGAACCAATGGGTTGACGAGTTGACGAATCTCGTCAGCGCCTACCGCTTCGACACCTTTATCTTCTGGGGAGAGGGCGGGAGCCAACTGCAAAGGTTTGCCGAGGAAGTCGCGCCTGCCGTTCGGGAACGGGTCGCCGCACAGTGAACCTATAGAAGGAATATCTCACTCACAGTCGATTATGATATTGACTGCTATGGGTTTTTGATCAACTCCAAAAGGCATCCAAGTTATAAGACTTCGGATGTCTTTTTATTTCAATACCTTCACCACATTCCTGCCGCTCGCGCCGCTGACTCCGCCTCCGCCGTGGACGCCGCTTCCGCACAGATATAAATTGTCAATCGGCGTTTTGTGATTCGACCAACCTGGGAGTGGACGCATGAACAGGAATTGATCGAGCATCAGTTGTCCGTGGTTGATGTCACCTTCGGTTAAACCATAAATTTCTTCTAAATCTTTTGGAGTTATCGTTTTGGTTTTTACAATTGACGATTTTAGATTAGGGAAATACTCTGCCAGCGTATCAATCGTTAATTTTTCAACCTTCTCTCTTTCCGCTTTCCACTCACCGTTCTTCAGGTTGTATGGCGCGTACTGGAAATGAATCGAAACCGTATTCCCCGAAGTTGTGACCTCAAGATACGGCTTTTCGGAAATCTCGCCATACTTCGCGGCATCGTATGCTTTTTCCAAATATTTGACCGACGGCGCGACGCATAAAGTCCCTGCGGGGATTCCGTGCTGTCCATTGGTTTGTAAATGAACCTTCGCCGCCGAGCCGCGCATTTTGATGGACTGGACGCGCCAGACAAATTCGGGCGGTAAATCCTGCGCGCCGACGAGTTCGAGCAGGGTATGTTTCGGGTCGGCGGAGGAGAGAACAACGTCTGCGGAAATCTCCTCGCCGCTTGCAAGCGTGACGCCTTTGGCGGTTTGATTTTCGATTTTGATACTTGCCACTTCCGCTTCGGTGCGGATCTCGCCGCCAAACGCCTTGACCGCGTTCTCGAGCGCGGAAGCGCTCTCGCCCGCCTTCCCCACATTGACGTGAGCCAATCCGCCGCGATTCAACCAATTATGGATGAGCGTGTATCCCGTCCCGGCGGACATCGGTCCCAGCGTGGAGCCGTGAATCGCAACCGAGGCAACCGCTGCCTTCACGATCTCGGATTCAAAATATTCGTCCGCCAGTTCCTGCGCGGTCATTGGCAGGGCACGGATGAAGTTGAGCATGTCCTTGCGGCCTGCCAGCCGAAGCTCGAGTCCCCATTCGAGCAGGCCGTAGCCTTCTTTGACGCCGAAGTTCATCGGCAGGCGCGGCATGACGGTGGCGTAGGTCACGTCGAGGATCTGCGCGGCCCGGTCCATGAAGCGGACGAACTCCGGCCAGCGCGCCGCGTCCTTGTCAGAGACGCGCTTGATGGACTCGGCGTCGAGCGCGAGGGGAGCGCCGTCCGGCGTCAGCGCAAGAAAAGGCTGACGGCCAGAATCCGGCTGAAGTCCGCGCGAGGCGAGTTTCAAATCTTTGACGATGTCCGGGCGCAGACGTCCGCCCGTCTGAACCGAGTCGACGGTAAACCCGTCGCCGAACGATTCGGTGGCGACCGTCCCGCCCGCAATGGCGCGGCGTTCCAAAACCAGAACTTTTTTGCCCCGCTTGGCGAGATATGCGGCGGCGACCAACCCGTTATGTCCCGCGCCGATGATGATAACGTTGTAGCGATTTGTCATAATTGATTCCTTATTCAGATTATAATTGCCCTGTTGAACTGACCGCCATATTTTGGCAGGAGGTCGAGATGAACGCTTCTATTGTAGATAAAGTTTTAGAGCAATTGCAATTTCTGCCGCAAGATTTGCAATGGCGTGTATTGGAATTTACGCGCGCATTGGCAGATTCTAATCCGCGCGGTGTCGCTGGCGCTCAATTGCTTCGTTTTGCGGGCGCGATTCCGATGAGCGATGTGAAAATCATGCAGGAAACTATCAAGCAAGGTTGCGAACAGGTGGATAAAAGTGAATGGTAAATACCTGCTGGATACCAATATTATCATTGCGCTCTTTGCCGACGAAACGTCTGTAAAAGATAAACTTGCCGTCGCCGATGAGGTTTTCATTCCAAGTGTGGTCGTCGGCGAATTGTTTTACGGCGCTCATAAATCCGTTCGCGTAAAGGAGAACATCGCGCGGATTGACGAGTTCGCTTCCAGCAATATCGTTCTGGGACACGACATTGAAACCGCTCGCGTTTACGGCGAAGTGAAAAACAACTTGCGAATTAAAGGGCATCCGATACCCGAAAACGACATTTGGATCGCGGCTCTTGCAATTCAACATAACTTGACCTTGGTTTCACGCGACAAACATTTCAGCGAAATAGACAACTTAAAAATTATCGCGTGGTAAGCCTCCGTCCTTCATCGTTTCGCTTCTAAACTCCATCCTTAAGAATCTCCTTCGCCGCCAACATGCCGGGCGCGCCCATCACGCCGCCGCCGGGATGCGCGCCGCTGGCGCCGAAGTAATAGCCTTTTAACGGCGTGCGGAAGTCTGCCCACTGCGGGGTGGGACGCAGGAAAAAGATCTGATGCAGCAGCAGCTCGCCGTGGAAGATATTTCCGCCCGTGATGCCCGCGATGCGCTCGATGTCCTTCGGCGAAATGACCTGCATCCCCACGATGCACTCGCGGATGTTCGGCGCGTAGCGTTCGATGGTCGAGATCACCGCCTCGCCCAGCTCGTTGCGCCGCTCGTCGTTCCAGCCGCCTTCCAGATCGTACGGCGCGTACTGCACAAAACACGACATGACGTGCTGTCCGGGCGGCGCCATATCGGGGTCAATCATCGAGGGGAAGATCATGTCAATATACGGCTGCCTGGAAATCTGCCCGTACTTGGCGTCGTCGTAGGCGCGCTCGATGTAATCAATACTCGGACTGATCGAAACCGCGCCGCGATGCAACACCGAGTCGTGACTCGCCCCTGCGCGATACGGCAGCGCGGTGAAGTTCGGCAGTTCGCTCAGCGCGATGTTTACCTTGCCCGACGAGCCGCGCGTGCGGAAGTTTTGAATTGAGGTCACAAAATCGTCGGGCAGGTATTTCTCCTCGACGAATTGCAGGAACGTCCGCTTCGGGTCGGCGGCGGACATCACGACCTTCGACTCGATCTCGTCCCCATTTTCGAGGACGACGCCTGCGGCGCGTCCGCCCTTGACTTTGACCTGCTTCACCGCCGCCTCGACTCTGACCTCCACCCCGAGCGCCTGCGCCGCGTTCAGGATGGCGCCGCTGACTCCGCCCGAGCCGTTCTTGGCGAAGCCCCAGGCGCGGAAAGCGCCGTCAATCTCGCCCATGTAGTGATGCAGCAGCACATACGCCGTGCCGGGCGAGCGCGGACCGAGGAACGTGCCGATGATTCCGCTGGCGGCTTTGGTGCCTTTCAGCGCGTCGGTCTCGAACCACTCTTCGAGCAAATCCGCCGACGATTGCGTGGCGAGTTTGGCGATGCGATACAGTTCCTTTTCGGAGAGCGACGCCGCGTATTGACCGACCTTCAGCAGTCCCAGCATGTCGCGCACGCTCATCGAGGACGGGTCGGGCGGAATTAAATTGATGATGGGTTTGATCGCTTTCGCCGCACGCGCCATGACGCGGGCGTACTCGTCGTAGGCTTCCGCGTCCTTTGGAGAGTGACGATAGATCTCGCGGCGCGTCAGATCGTGGTCGTCCCACGCGGCGAGGTAGTCGCCGTTTTCCATCGGCGTGAACGTGCTCGGCAGCGGTAGGATTTTCAGTCCGTGTTTGGGCAATTCCAAATCGCGGATGATCTCGGGACGGAGCAGACTCACCACGTACGAAAATTCGGTGAACTTGTAGCCGGGGAAGATCTCCTCGGTCACCGCCGCGCCGCCGACGATGTGCCTGCGCTCCAGCGCTACGACCTTCTTCCCCGCCCGCGCCAGATACGCCGCGGCGACCAGTCCGTTATGCCCGCCGCCGATGATGATTGCGTCGTATTTGTTAGCCATGAATTTCACTCCTAAAGATGGCCTGCCGCCTACGGTCTATTGTGACCGCGGATCCGTTTTTCCGCCAGCCGCACATACTCCTCGCTGGCCTCATAACCCACAAAGCGACGTCCCGCCTTCAACGCGGCGAGGGCGGTCTGTCCGCTCCCCATGAACGGATCGAGGACCACCTCCCCGCTGAAGGTGTAGAGCTGGATCAGGCGGTACGGCAATTCGACGGGATACGGCGCGGGATGTCCGACCTTGCGCGCCGATTCCGCGCCGAACGTCCACACCGATTTGGTGAACTCCAGAAATTCCTCTTTCGAGATGGTATTTTCGCGCCCGTCCAATTTTTCGCGGCGGAAACTGCCCTTCGAAAAGACGAGGATGTACTCGTGCGTGTCGCGCAAAGTCGGGTTGGCCGCCGATTGCCACGATCCCCACGCGGTGGACGCGCTGGCCGAGGCAGCCTTGTCCCAGATGATCTCGCCGCGCATGAGAAAGCCGAGGTCGAGCAGGTCGGCGATCAGCATGGCGTGGAGCGGGATGTAGGGTTTGCGCCCGAGGTTGGCGACGTTGATGCAGGCGCGTCCGCCGGGGACAAGCACGCGGCGCGTCTCGGTCCAGACGCGTTTCAGGAACGCCAGGTATTCTGCCAGCGACAGGTCTTCGTCGTAATCCTTCCCGACGTTGTACGGCGGCGAGGTGACCATCAGATGCACGCTGGCGTCGGGCAGTTCCTTCATGGATTCGGACGAGGCGTGGATGACGGAATCCAGCCGCGCGGCGGGGATGGGATTCTCGACGTACGCTTCCTCCTGACCTTGGGGCTGGTCCGCGTAGAGACGCGCGGCGTAGAACGCCGAGGCGTCATGCCCGACGCGGCCGGGGGAACCGAAGGAGGAGGTGCGGGTGGATTTGCGAGGCATGGAGGATCAGTTGCCAGTGAGCAGTTACCAGTTATCAGTGCAGTGAACAGTAAGTAGTAATCAGCGAGGCTTGTCTTGTGCGCGTGTTTACTTGTCTATAAAGTCAGCCAGCATTTTTGTTGAAAAGGTTTCCGTCGTCTTCTCGAATTCGATCCTCGTCCGCTTCACCGCGGCGTGGAAGGCGTAATCGAACCGCCCGGTCCCGTCATGATCGTCAAGGCTCATGCGGGCGTGGGAATCGGCGGGGAAGAACGGGGCGAAGAATTTCCCGACGCGGGGCAGGAAGGTCAGGGCTTCGAGGGGATAGTATAACTTCCCGGAGCGGAGGCCGGGGTGACTGAGAATTTCGGAGAAAACAGGATCCACTTCCTCGGGCGCGGGAGGCGTCCCCGCGTCGAAGAGGGAGAGCCAGCGCGGGATGTAGTCGGTATGGGCGTAGAAGTCCTGCGCGGCATGGGTCAGCCGCCCGAAGGCCTGCCATGCAGACGGCGCGTCGCCGCGCGCCAGCGCGGAGCCGGCGAGGGCGCGCTGTTCCTCGATGTACGCGTAGGATCGTTCGAGGCGGTTGTTGTCGAAGTGGAAGTGGTCGTGACCGAGCTGGTAGCGCAGGCCGTCCTGCCCGACGTTGGCGCGGACGATGGCTTCGAGGGCGCGCAGGCTTGCTTCCGCGCCGAGGGCCAGACGGGTGATCTCGATGTGATGGCGGACGAGCATGACTACTTCAGCCCCATGAAGCGGTAGACCTGTACCGGCTTTTGGCGGCCGCGCACCGCGATGGGGTCGAGCGCTTCGGCGGCGACGCGTTCCGCGACGATTTCGTAGGTTGTGTTTTGAAGCAGGATCTCGCCCGGCTCCGCGGTCGCTTGCAGGCGCTGGGCCAGGTTCACCGTATCGCCGATGGCGGTGTAGTTGAAGAGGTCTTTGGCGCCCACGTTGCCGACGATGGCGGGGCCGGTGGCGATGCCGATGCGGAAGTTGAGGCGGTGGAGCGGGTTGGTGAAGTTTTCGTGGGACTCGAGGGTGAGACGCAGGATGGCCGCGGCGGCGCGCACGGCCCGCAGGGCGTGGTCTTCCTGCGGGTCGGGGCTGTTCCAGATGGCGAGGATGGCGTCGCCCATGAACTTGTCGAGGGTGCCTTCCTCTTCCAGCACCGCGTCGGCCGCGAGGGAGAGGTAGGCGTTCAGCACTTTGAAGACGGTCTCCGGGGCCTGTTTTTCGCTGTAGGCGGTGAAGCCGCTCAGGTCGGCGAAGAGGACGGTGACGGTTTCCTTGCTTCCGTCTAGGCGCAGGTTGCGCGGGTCGGCGAGCAGGCGGTCGCGGACGCGCGGGGCCACGACGCGGCCGAAGGTCTGGCGGATGCGCTCCTGTTCGGCCTCGAGTTGGCGGCGCTCGGTCAGATCTTCGAAGAAGATGGTGGCGCCTTTGGCGGAGCGGTAGGCGTCGAAGAGCGGCGCGCAGGAGACGCGCAGCGCCAGTTCGCCGCGCGAGGGGATGACGCGGTTGATCTCGGCGATGTAGACCGGCGCTCCTTTTTGCGCGGCGGTCTCGGTGAGGTAGACAAAATCGGAGAAAAGGGCGGGGAAGGCCTGCTCGAGGGGGCGGCCAACGACCTGGTCCATGGGGATGCCGAGGATCTGTTCGGCGGCGCGGTTGAAGAGGGTCACCTGGCGGCCGAGGTTGGTGGTGATGACGCCGGTGGCGATGGAGGCGAAGATGTCGTCCATCAGGCTTTTCATTTCGAGGGTCTGGTCGAAGGTGCGGCGCAGGTTGATGAAGAGCCGGGCGTTTTCGAGCGCCAGCGCGGACTGGGCCGCGACCGCCGCCAGGAAGTCGAGGTCGTCGCTGTTGTAGAGTTCGCCCGAGCGGCGCGGGCCGAGGACGAAGAATCCGCTCAGGCGGCCTTCGTATCGCAGGGGGACGAAGGTGAAGCCGAGAAAGCGCTGGTATTCGCTCAACTCATCCGGCAGGGAACTGCCCGGAGAGATCCAGAAAGGCTTCGCCATTCGTTGGATGTGCATCGCCAGCGGATCGTCCGCGGGGTAGGCCGGGGCGCTGTCTTCGCGCGTGGCGTGCGGGAAGTATTGTCCGTATTCGTCGTTGTAGAGGTAGATGATGAAGCGCTCCGGCGCGAGGGCTTGGCTGAGTTGCTCTTCGAGCAGGCGCATGATCTCGTTCAGGTTGGGAGTCACCGCCAGTCCGCGCGAGAGGCTGGAGAGGACGCGGCGGTAGTCGGCGGGGGCGCGGTAGAAGAGACGGTCTATGGCGCGCTGGATCAGATCGCGGACGGGGGTGAGTCCGACCGCGAGGAGGACGAGGAAGAGTCCGATTGCCAGCGGCTCGTCGGCGCGGAGACTTTCCTCGATGGTGTAGGAGATGAGAGCGATCAGCCCGTAGAAGGCTCCCAGCGCCACGCCGGTCGTCAGCAGGTAGGCCAGGGCGCGGCCGAGGATGCGGTCCACGTCCAGCAGGCGGTAGCGGATGATGGCGTACGTCACCGAGAGCGGGAGGAAGACCAGCATCGGGAAGAAGAGCGCGCCCTGAAATTCGGGGATGGTTGGGCCGAAAACGATGGGAAAGAGATACAGCGCCAGGGCCGGCAGGAAGGCGATCGACGCGCCGAAGACGATGACGCGGCTCTGTTGGCGGACGATCGGCGACTGGCTGCGGATGACGCGCACGATCAGCGCGCTGATGAACAGCAGCATGGCGACCAGGATGAAGGCGTATCCCGCGAGCCAGGTATTCACGTACGCGAGGGAGGTCGTCGGGCGGATGAGTTCGCGCAGCGCGGGGAGCGCCAGTCCCGCCGCGAAGACCCACGGGATGTAACGCGCGGCGGGGAAACGGTCTACGAAGGGCATTTGCTGCGGAAAGACCAGCGCCAGGTGCGCCAGCGCGCCCGCCCCAACGAACAGACTCAACGCCCACAGGATGACGGCGTGATGGGACGTGCTCATGTCGAAGAAGCAGGAGGTCAGGACCGAAACGGCCGCGGTGAACGTCACGAAGGCGCGGCTGGCCCGCAGGTCCGAGCGGATGCGGTAGGCCCACAGGCCCGTCAACAGGAACACCAGCCCCGTCAGATAGGGGATGATAAACGAGGTCAGCAGGCTGCTGAAGGGAAAACGGATCGGCGTGATGGTCAGGCTGTACGCGCTCCCGGTCTGCTTCACGAATTCCGCCTCGACCGGCTTGAAGCCGTTGGTCTCGAGGAAGGCGCTCACGTCGTCCACGTTTTGCATCGGCTGGCCGTTCAATCTCACCAGCTGGTCGGACCAGGCCGCGCCCATGTTGCGGGCCGGCCAGCCCGCGTCGTCGATCTGCGAAACGATGTTATTCGGTTCGAGGAGCGCGCCGATGAACGGCTCGCGCGCCCACTCGACGGCCCAGATCGGCGTCAGGACGAGCGCCGCCGCCGCGATGCCGATCACGGTCAACGGCGCGAAATGGCGCAGCCACGAAAAACGCGTTCCGGGAAACATGCGCCGATTATACGCCAGAGTGAACGGAAACCGGTTTCCTTCGAGAAAACGGGTTTCTCGCGGCTATAATAGCCGCATGAATTTTTACACCCGTAAAGGCGACGACGGCACGACCGGCCTGCTCGGCGAGGGACGCGTCCTCAAGACGCATCCGCGCATCGAGGCGCTCGGCGCGCTCGACGAATCCACCGCGACGCTGGGACTGGCGCGCGCCCAGGCGCGCGATCCGCGCTCGCAGCGACTCTTGCTCGAGGCCCAGCGCGACCTCTACAGGTTGATGGCCGAGGCGGCCGCCACGCCCGAAACCGCCGACCGTTTCCGCTTCGACGCGGCCCGCGTGGACTGGGTGGAGGCGCAGATCGACGCGCTCACCGCCACAGTGACGATGCCGCGCGAGTTCATCATCCCCGGCGACAGCCCGGCCAGCGCGTCGCTCTCGATGGCGCGCGCCGTCGTCCGCCGCGCCGAACGCCGCGTGGTGGAACTGCTCGAAGCGGGGGAGCTTTCCAACCCCGAACTGGTGCGTTATCTCAACCGCCTGTCCTCCCTGTGTTTTGTGCTGGAGCTGGTCGAAAACGCCGCGGCCGGGAAAGACACGACGCTGGCGAAGGCATGAAAGCGGCGCCTCTAAAAATATGACCGGCACCCTCCTCAACGTCGCCGCCGTCCTCGTCGGCGGGTTTATCGGTCTGTTCTTCGGCGCGCGCATCCCCGAACGGTTCAAGTCCACCGTCATCGCGGGCATGGGACTCTTCACCCTGGCCCTGGGCGCGCAGATGTTCCTCAATACGCAAAACCCGCTCATCGTGCTGGGCGCGCTCATCCTCGGCGCGCTGCTCGGCGAGTGGTGGCGCATCGAGGACGGACTGCACAACTTCGGCGCGTTGCTCGAAAAGCGCTTCGCGAAAGACGATTCCGCCGAAGGCTCGGCGCGCTTTATCCGCGGCTTCCTGGCCGCGTCGCTGCTCTTCTGCGTCGGCCCGATGACCATCCTCGGCTCCATCCAGGACGGGCTGGCGGGCAACTATGAACTGCTGGCGGTCAAATCTGTGCTGGACGGATTCGCCGCGCTGGCTTTCGCGTCCACGCTGGGAGTCGGCGTGCTGTTTTCGAGCGTCGTCGTCCTCGTCTATCAGGGCGGGATCAGCCTGCTGGCCGTGCAGTTGAGCGCCGTCGTCACCGAACCGATGATGACCGAGATGAGCGCGGCGGGAGGCGTGTTGCTGCTGGGGCTGGCCCTCAGCAGCATGATGGAGATCAAGCGGATGCGCGTTGGGAATTTCCTGCCCGCGCTGTTCATCGCCCCGCTGATCGTGTGGGGCCTCAACCTGTTCGCCAGATAAGAAGGACGCCATGCCAAAACAACCCCTCTTCTCCGGCCTCGTCTTCGACGAGAACGACCGTCCCGCCGAAACCGCCTACGTGGGCGACGAGCCCTGCTACGTGGTGGACGACGCGGGCTTCAAACGTCACATCCCCTCCGAGCAGGTGGACCGCGCCGTCCTTTCGCAGATGCAGGAACTCATCAAGGGCAGCGAGAATCTCGTCGGCGAGCAGGCCGCCAAAATGATTGGCCAGGACGACCCGTTCAGCGTCGCCGCCATCGCCAGCCAGCTGAAAAACCTCGACAAGCAGTTCGACCAGATGTTACAGGCCGGGTTTCCCGAGGAGGCGCGCGCCTACCTCGGCATGTTGGGATTCAAGATCGTCATCAATTACCACGGCGAGGTGGTGAGCGTCAACCAGCCCGGCGCGGCCAGCGACGACGATTCGGACGAATAACCCGATTCAACACCGGCATCAACCATGCCCGCCTCCCAAAACATCCACAAACTCCCCCGCAACGTCTGGGTCGTCACCGCCGCGTCGCTGCTCACCGACATCTCCTCGGAGATGATCGTCCATCTCGTCCCGCTGTTCCTTTCCAACATCCTGGGCGTCGGCACGGCGGTCATCGGCCTGATTGACGGCATCGCCGAAACCACCGCCAGCCTGCTCAAAATCTATTCGGGCGCGCTCTCGGACAAACTCGGCAAACGCAAATGGCTCACCGTGGCGGGCTACGCGCTTTCGACCGTCGCCAAGCCGTTCTTCTACGTCGCGAATTCGTGGGCCTGGGTGTTGAGCATCCGATTTTCGGACCGCGTCGGCAAGGGGATTCGCACCGCGCCGCGCGACGCCCTCCTGGCCGACTCCATCGAATCGGACCAGCGCGGACTGGCCTTCGGCCTCCACCGCGCCGGCGACACGCTCGGAGCCTTCCTCGGACTGGCGGGAGCCGCGGCCATCGTCTGGTTCACGGAGCGGCGGGCGGAATTCCTGACGATCGACGCCTTCCGCAGCGCCGTGCTGGTCAGCGTGATCCCGGCGGCGCTGGCAGTCCTCATCCTTGCCCTCGGCGCGCGCGAAGTCCATCAAACCAAACCGTCTGCCGCGCCCCTGCTTTCCCTCAAAGGCATGGACGCGCGCTTCAAGACCTTCCTCGTCATTGTCGTACTGTTCACCCTCGGCAACTCATCCGACTCGTTCATCATCCTGCGCGGCCAGGAGCGCGGCCTGAACGTCTTTCAGATCATGTTGATGGCGATGACCTTCAACTTCATCTACGCGGTCCTCGCGGGTCCGCTCGGCGCGCTCTCCGACAAGATCGGCCGCCGCCGTATCATCCTCTTCGGCTGGCTGGCCTATGGGCTGGTCTACCTCGGCTTCGCCTTCTCGCGGACGGGCTGGCAGGTGTGGACGCTCTTCGGCCTCTACGGGATCTACTACGCCGCGACCGAGGGCGTCGCCAAAGCCCTGATCGCCGACCTCGTCCCCGAAGCGCAGCGCGGGACGGCCTACGGCCTCTACGCCGCGGCGACCGGCTTCGCCGTCCTGCCCGCTTCGCTCATCGCCGGTCTGCTCTGGCAGGGCGTCGGCGCGTGGACGGGGTTCGGCGCGTCGGCCCCGTTCTTCTTCGGCGCGGCCATGTCCCTGCTGGCGGGCGTCCTGTTCTGGCGGCTGGTAAAACCCTGAAAGGAGAAAAGACCATGACAGATCATTCGCGCACTGTCCTCGTCACCGGCGCGGCGGGCGGGATCGGCTTTGCCACCCTCGCGCTGTTCGCGTCGAAAGGCTGGCGCGTCATCGGCGTGGACCGCCTGCCGTTCGGCGAAGGATTCCCCGCGGACGGCCTCTTCATCCAGGCAGACATCTCCCGCGCGGACGAAATCGCCGTCATCTTCGAGAAGGCGCGCCAGTTCACCGATTCGCTCGACGCGCTAGTCAACAATGCCGCCATGCAGATCGCGAAACCCCTGCTCGAAACCAGCGCGGAAGAATGGGACGCGGTCATGGCCTCCAACCTGCGCTCGGTGTTCCTCGGCGCGAAACTGGCCCATCCCCTGCTGAAAGCGCGCGGGGGCGGCGCGGTCGTCAACGTCTCCTCGGTCCACGCCATCCAGACTTCCGCCAACATCGCGGCCTACGCCGCCTCCAAAGGCGGGATGCTCGCCCTGACGCGCGCCATGGCGATCGAGTTCGCCGCCGACAACATCCGCGTCAACGCCATCCTGCCCGGCGCGGTGGACACGCCCATGCTGCGCGCCGGACTCGGCCGCGGCCACGCCGGTCACGGCGATATGCGGGAGAGACTCGAAAACCTGGCGCGCAAGACCGTCAGCGGCAAGGTGGGACGTCCCGAGGAGATCGCCCAGGCCATCTACTTCCTGGCGGACAGCGAGCAATCATCCTTTATGACGGGTCAGGCCATGGTGGTGGACGGGGGCGCGACGGCGCGGTTAAGCACCGAGTGAAAAAAAAGGCTGTCCATGCGGACAGCCTTTTTGACAAGACAGGCGGGTTAGCGGATGCGCAGCGTCTGACCGGCGTAGATCCAGTTCGGGTTCCAGATGTTGTTCAGGGATTGCAGGCTGGCGACGGTCGTCCCGAAGCGCGCCGCGATCTTGAACAAAGTATCTCCGTAACGGACGGTGTAATAGACCGGGCGATAAGGCAGGTTGATGACCTGTCCCACATAGATCAGGTTGGGATTCCAGATCTGCGGGTTGGCTGACA
>JAANMU010001924.1_pt1 | contig 16964 bp, 13 predicted proteins | sample 7279701 | NCBI WGS metagenome assembly JAANMU01 (sample SAMN14094539, study PRJNA606508) | bioreactor metagenome | isolation source: A lab-scale SPAN reactor treating ammonium-rich wastewater day 57 | place: Ireland: Galway | collected 2017-03-13 | reverse complement strand
AGCGTTTCCTGTGCCGCATCGTCGGCGTCGGCGCTGGAGAGACCCGAGCGCCGGGCGAAGGCGACCAGCGGGTCGCGAAAACGGTTGACGAATCGCTCCCATGCGCGGTCGTTTCGCTCGTCCCGCAGTTGGTGCAGAATGGTCGTGGTCGTGACCCACTCGCCGGGCGATTCGTGCATCGCATGGCTCCGGGCTGGTGCGCCGAGGGGCAGGGGAACCGCTCGGAACCATCCTACAGCACGGCTCCGGAGTTCCCTCTCGATTGCTGAGAAAACGGGAGAGGGTGGGTTGAACCTGCCACGGAGACTCTGAACGGCCTGCCCGCGCCGAGCCTTGGAGGCCGTCGCGTGACCTGCCGCACGAGGAAGGGGCATCCGATGCGCTCCAGGCACTTTCTGCTCGCCGCGGTCGTCGCTCTCGTCGGGTCGGTTGCGCTCGGGGCGAACGATCCGCCCGACGGGCCGGTTCGGCCGACGCCCGGGCGTGCGGCATCCGCGCTGCAGATTCACAACCTGACAACACCCGGCGATGCGGATGCGCACTTCGTGCTCGATCAGCCGGGGTCGTACCGGCTTGACAGCGACATCGACGCGACCGACGGGCGTGTCGCGCTCAAGATCACCGCGCCGAACGTGACGGTCTACCTGAATGGCTACACGCTCACGGGGAACGGGACGACGGCCGGGATTCTCGTGGCGGTGCCTGACCACGGGCGCGGGAGTACGACGACGATCGAGAACGGGGTGGTGACGGGCTTCGTGAACGGGATCTCGGTGGTCGGGCTGCCGAACAATCGCGCAACCGGCGTGGTGCTCGATGGAGTGAAGTCGATCGACAACACGGGGATCGGGGTGAACTTCTCGCCGCTCTCGTCGCCGCGGCCGACGCTGCGGATCTACAACTCGACGATGAGCGGAAACGGCGGGGACGGGGTGTTTTCCCCGTTCAATCCGATCAGTGTCCAGGGGTCGTTTGCGGAAGAGAACGACGGCGCGGGGATCGTCGCGGGCGGTCCGGACTCGTTTGTCGGCGGCAAGACGATGGCTCGCGACAACAAGAGTGACGGAGTCGTCATCCGCTCGGGGACCGTGGAGGACACGGACGCGGTCGCGAACGGCGGGAACGGGATCAACGCCTCGGGCGCGACGGACATGGTGAGGGTCCGGAACTCGCGTGCGAACCACAACGCCCAGAACGGCATCCTCGGCGGTGGGCAGTCCAAGACGATGGTGAGCAACTCGACCGCGGCTGCGAACGGGGACGCGGGGATCGACGCCGCGCTTCCCGACGGCTGCCAGACGCCGCAGAACCGGATCGGGGTGCGAGCGAAGGGCAACGGCGCCCGAGTGCGCACCACGCGGGCGGAGGGCAACACCGACGCAGGGTTCGACCTGGGGCCGGGGGCGGTCGTGGAGGGGTGCGACGCGATCTCGAACGGGCTGGGCATCCTGTGCGGGAGCGGCTCGGCCATCTATCAGAGCACGGCGTCGTTCAACCTGGGCGATGGGATCAAGTCCTCCGGGGCGCTGAAGGTGGACGACTCGGTGGCGAGTTTCAACAGCGGAAACGGGATCGTGATGACCGCCGGACAGGTCTTTCGGTCCATCGCGAGCACGAACGGGCTGACCGGGATCGTCGGAGGCGACTTCGTCCAGGTCGTGAACACGACGGCGAACGGGAACGGCATCCACGGCTTCAGCCTGGGGCAGTTCGCCCACGTCGAAGCGTCGTCGGGCGGGAACAACCTCTCCGGAGCGCAGATCGCGGGCGGCAGCCGCATCTGCGACAACCGCTTCGCGAACAACTCGACGACCGCGCTGACGGTGACGGGGCCGAGCAGAGTGTGGGGGAACACGGTCGTGAACAACGCAGAGGGGATCACGATCACCGCGTCCGGGTCCGGCTCGTTGCTGGCGCAGAACTACATCAAGTTCCACCCAGTGGGGGCTGGGATCAAGCTCCTGGGCAACAACATCGGCGTCTTCTCGAACTACTTCCGTGACAACTCGACGAACATCACCGATTTCGGGACAGACAACAAGATCGGCGAGATCCAGTGCGATCCGGACACCTGCCGGCCTTACGTGAACTGGAGGATGGGCGGGTTCTGAGCCTTGGCGACCAACTCCCTGCGCACCGACAGGAGGCGCGATCATGAACGCTCATCACGCCCACGCTCTCGCTTTGCTCGCGGTTCTCGGGGCGTTCACGCTGCCGGCGGGCGCGCAGTCGTCGGACATCGACGCCGTGAAGAAGCACTCATGGGGCGAGAACATCGGCTGGATGAACTGGCGTGACGCGAACGGGGGCGAGCAAGGCGTCCGTGTCCATGCGACGTTCCTCTCCGGCTTCATCTGGTGCGAGAACGCGGGATGGGTCAACGCCGGCGACGGATCGCCCGCCGACGGGTTCCACTACGCCAACGTGGACGCCTCGGAATACGGCGTGAACGTGGATCCCGCGACTGGCGACCTCTTCGGGCTGGCGTGGGGAGAGAGCGTCGGGTGGATCAACTTTGACACGCGGGCCGCGCTCGGGCCGTTCGGTCAGCAGGCGAGGTTCGACGCGGGCGCCGGGCGGTTTCGGGGGTACGCCTGGTCGCAGAACGAGGGCTGGATCAATCTCGACCATCACGAGCACTTCGTCGCGCTGGCGTGCGCCGTCGACTGCAACGGCGACGGAACGATCAACACGATCGACCTGGTCTGCTTCCTCAACCTGTTCGTGGCGTCCGACCCAGCGGCGGATTGCAACGGCGACACGGTGGTGAACACGATCGACTTCATCTGCTTCCTAGACGCGTTTCTCGCGGGGTGCGGCTGAGGCCGCGTCTCCGCTCGACCCCATGAAAGGAGAGACCGTGATGCTCCGGATCAGTTCACGCTGCTGGCGGATGGTGGTGGTGTCGGTGGCGATCGGCGCGCTCGCCGCACCGTCGCTCGCCCAGATCGGGACCGCCCCGCCGTTCCTGTGCGGGCGGACGTATTCATTCTCGAAGGGCATACAGGACGCGAACGTTCTCGAGAATGAGCCGGGTCTCGTGCGGGTGGACACGCTGCACTTTGTGGGCCTGGTCGGCGCGACGTTCGGAGGGGGGTGCCCGCCGGTGACCGCGACTGTGATGATGGAAGCGACGCTGGCGTGCGATCCCGATCCGGATGGGGGGCCGTTCGTGTTCGGCCCGTTCACGGTGGATACGGGGGGGGTCACGATGATCCCGATCGACGTGCCTGTCGCGGCGGGACAGGAGCGGCTCTGCGACCTGATCGTCGTTTCCACGCTCACGTTCTCGGATGGGGTGGTACTGCGACAGCAGGGCGATCTGAAGGTCATCGTCTCGAAGGAATCGCCTGTTAACCCCGGCGTGCCGGGGCTTGATCTGAAACTCATCGGGGACAGCGCAGCGTTCTGCGATCATCCCGGCGGGACGCGTACGCTCCGATTCCGTCTGACCAACCACATTGAGAACGGGTTCGGAGACATCTCGATCAGGCTCGTCAACCGCGCGGGAATGCCGACCGTCGTGGCCGGAGCGAACGACGTTCGGACGGGGGCGTACGCGGCGTCGGACCCCGGCGGGGGAGATGCGCCGCCTGTGGACATGGAGTCGGATTGCCCTCAACCGCTCGGCGTGGACCCGCACCTCATCTTCGAGACCGAATCGCGCACCGAGTTCGAACTCGTGGTGGGGCAGAGCATGGAGTTCGACATTCGCGTGAACAACTACGCGCTCGCGGCGTCTGGCGCGGTGGGCGAGGCGGTCGTGCAGGCGTTCATGCGGTCAATGGAAGACCCGATCCGGTCGTACATTGCATACGCCGGAGTCGCGCTCTGCGCCGACGCGAGCAAGCAGGCGGTCATCGACTGTCCTGGCTCGGGTCGGGCAGCGATCGCGTCCATCGGGTCATCGCCGAAGGGGCCAGCGCTCTCGTACCACGCGGACGGGACGCCGGGGGGGAACGAGCCGTTCGAGGTGCTGTACATCGTCGATCCGGCGACGGTCAAGATGTTCGTGAACGGCTCGCCGATCAACGGCACGAACTTCTCCGGCGCGATCCACGGTAGCGGACAACTGGGCAGGCACGCGGTCGAACTCTCGTTCCTCAGTCCTCGGCCGGCGTCTGACTCGGTGATCCAGTTCAACTACGAGATGATTGTCGAGCCGGTGACGGCGGGGTACGAGCTGAACGGGTTGACGCTGAGCGTCGTGAATGGCGCGCCGAACGGGTATGCACACCTGCACCCGGTCGCGCGCGGGCACGTTGACCTGACGGACAGCCGCGTCCATGAGGCCGTGAGGCTGCTCCAGATTCATCAGTTGTCGGCTGTGGGTGTCGACGAGGGGACGTTCAACTCGCGGCGGATGGAGCTGGTCGATCTCTCGCTCATCCCGCTCCGTTCCGAGGGTCGCATCCGCGTGGAGAGCACGTGGAAGGCGGTGACACCCGGCGCGCCGCGGTACATCGGGTTCGACGTGTTCCACGACATCCGCGCGTACGCGACGCCGATGCCGGAGGAACCGTGCCCCGCGGACTTCAACGGGGACACGGTGGTGAACACGCTGGACGTGCTGGCGTTCCTGAACGCCTACACGAGCGGCGACCCTCGCGCGGACTTCAACGGGGACACGGTGGTGAACACGCTGGACCTGCTGGCGTTCCTGAACTTGTTCACCGCGGGCTGCCCATAGCGCGTTCGCCGCGATCTTCGCTTCCCCTCCGGGCGTGCCGCCGCCTCACGATCGGCACGCCCTTTCTCGTGCGCGGGGCGGGGGTGTACGTGGCGGAGTAGACTGCCGCGCCATGACCACGGACCTCGGACCTTTCAAGCACGTGCTCGCTTGCATCGCCCCTTCGCCCCACGCCAGGGAAGTGGCCGTGGAGGCGGGTCGCCTGGCGGCGGCGTGCGGGTCGAAACTCACGTTCGTTCACGCGGGGCGCGAAGGGGATGAGGTGCGCCGGATCGTCGCTGATGCGCTGCCGGGCGTCGAGGCGGAAGTCGTCGAGCGCGAGGGCGCGCCGGAGCGGGTGATTCTCTCGGAAGCGGCGCGGCAGGGGGCGGACCTGATCTTCGCGGGCGCGCTGCAGTCGGACCCGCTGCTGCGGGGGATCGTCGGCTCGCTGGCGCGCCGGCTCGCACGCCACGCGGAGCGGTCGGTCTATCTCTCGATCCACCAGTTCCCGCCGGATCGGCTGGTGCGCACGCTCGTCGTCGGCATCGACGTGGACGAGCGCTCGGCGCGGCTGATGCGCGACATGGCGGCGTTTGCGCGCAAAGCGAACGTGCTCGCGCTGCACGTCGTGTACGAGTTCGACCCGCACGCGCCGGGGGCGACAGGACCGGGCGACGAGCGAGAGCAGCACGAGCGGTTGAGAGCGGCCTCGGAGCGTTTCCGCGTGGCCGACTTCCTGGGGACGATCAACCTCGAGGGGCTGCCGGTGCGTGTGACGTGCCTGAGCGGGCGTGACTATGTGGAGACGATGCGGTTCGCGGAGGAGCAGAAGGCGGACCTGCTGGCGGTGGCCGCCCCGCCCCGTCGGCTGGGGTTGCTGGACCGGTTCTTTGGTCACCCGACGGACACGATCCTCCAGCGTTTTCCGTGCTCGATCCTGCTGCACCGTTCACGTCGAGAACCAATCGCTGAGGGAGAGGGGGGCGAATGAACCAGCTCTCCCACCACGAGATCGTGGTGCTGCTGGTCTCGCTGGGCGTGTTGCTCGCGGCGGCTCGTGCGCTGGGCGAGGCGGCGCGGCGGCTCGGTCAGCCCGCGGTCATCGGTGAGATCGCGGCGGGCATCCTGCTCGGGCCGACCGTGATGCAGGCCGCCCTGCCGGAGCTTGGAGAGTGGCTCTTCCCGCGTGAGGGGCCGCTGCCGCAGGTGATGCACGGCATGACGACGGTCGCGATCACGCTTTTTCTGCTGGTGGCAGGGATGGAGGTGGACCTCTCGACGATCTGGCGGCGGCGCGTGGCGGCGTTGTCGGTGGGCGTCGGGGGGATGGTCGTGCCGTTCGTGATCGCTCTCGTGCCCGCACTGCTCGTGCCGAAGGCGATGGGATGGGACGAGGGGGTGAACGTCCGCATCTTCGCGCTCTTCATGGCGACCGCCCTCGCGATCTCCGCGCTGCCGGTGATCGCCAAGATGCTGATCGACCTGCAGCTCTTCCGCACGGACCTGGGGATGACGATCATCGCGGCCGCGGTCTTCAACGACCTGGCAGGGTGGATCATCTTCGCCATGGTGCTCGCCATGATGGGGCACGCGGTGTCGAGCGGGCTGGAGCTCTGGCACACGATCGCGCTCACGCTCGCCTTCGTGGCCTTCATGCTCGTCGTCGGTCGGTGGCTGATCGACCGGAGCCTGCCGTGGGTGCAGGCGCACACGAGTTTTCCGGGGGGGGTGCTGGGGTTCGCGCTGGTGATCACGATCGCGTGCGCCGCGTTCACGGAGTGGATCGGGGTGCACGCGATCTTCGGGGCGTTCATCTGCGGGGTCGCGATGGGGGATTCGCGGCACCTGCGCCCGCGGACGCGGGAGATCATCGAGCAGTTCGTGTCGTTCATCTTCGCGCCGCTCTTCTTCGCCAGCATCGGCCTGCGCGTGGACTTCGCGGCGAACTTCGACATCGGACTGGTGATGATCGTGCTCGTGCTGGCAACGGTGGGCAAACTGGCTGGGTGCGTGGTCTCGGCGCGGTTCGCGGGTTTCCGCAGTCGCGAGGCGTGGGCGATCGGGTTCGGGATGAACGCGCGCGGCGCCATGGAGATCATCCTGGGTCTGCTCGCGCTGGAGGCGGGGCTGATCAACGAGCGTCTGTTCGTGGCGCTGGTGGTGATGGCGTTGCTGACTTCGATCACAAGCGGGATGCTGGTGCAGTGGTCGCTGGGCAAGCAGAAGCCCGTGCGGTTCTGGGCGTACGCGTCCTCGAAGTCCTTCGTTCCGCACCTTGAGGCCTCCAACTCGACGGAGGCGATCCGCGCGCTCGCACGGGCGGCCGCGGATGCGAACCCCGCGCTGCACGCGGACGTGGTGGCCGAAGCCGCCCTGGCTCGGGAGCGGCTGATGGGGAGCGGGATCGGTGGGGGGATCGCGGTGCCGCACGCGAGGCTCTCGGAGATCGAAACCCCGGTGGTGGCGATCGGCCGTGTCGCGGGTGGCGTGGACTTCGATGGGCCCGACGAGCAGCCCGCCCGCCTGGTCATCCTGCTGATAACGCCTGCCTCGCAGCCGGAGTACCAGTTACGCCTCCTGGCCAGCATTGCCCAGACCGCCCAGTCTTCGGAGACGGTGCAGCGGCTGACGGGTGCCGCGACGTGGACCGAGTTCCTCGCCGCCCTGAACACCGACGCGACCCCCACCCAGGAACACGGCTGATCGGAGCGTCGATTCGCGGGATCGGCGTTGTTCGGGACGCCGATCCCGGTTAGGTTGTCGTCAAGCCCGGGGGTGGGCCGCGGACGGTGTCCGGCCCGCTGGGGGAGAGCGAGGGAGCGTCATGCGTATCAGGCAGCGGTGGGTCGGTCTCGTGGCATCATGCCTGATCTCAGGGTCGGCCTTCGGGCAGACGGCCCCGCTCGCCAGCGAGAACATCCCGTTCCCACTCGACTCCGGCCCCGTCGGCAATCCGGGCAATCAGCCCGAAGTCGTGTTCTCCGCCGTCGTCAACGTGCCGGATGCGCTCTGGCTGCGCCTGACCTTCGACGAGGTGCGACTCTCGGGCAATCATCTGAAGGGCGCCGGCTCGTATCTGCGGATCACCTCGTCCCTCGACGGTGCGGTGCAGTACCTGAATGCGATGCACGTCGCGCAGTGGCAGCGCACCAGCGCGTACTTCAACGGCGACGAGGTGACGGTCGAGATCGTCGCGTTTCCGGGCACGGGCGACGGCAACCGCCTGGTCATGTCCGAGGTCATCGCGGGCACGTTCGGGCCGGGCGATCGCAGCATCTGCGGCCCGACGGACGACCGAACGCTCTCGAACGACCCCCGTGCGGCGCGGCTCATGCCCATCGGGTGCTCGGGATGGCTCTTCGACGATTGCACGCACTGCTTCCACACGGCGGGGCACTGCACGAGCAACCTGCAGGTGGCGCAGTTCAACGTGCCGCTCTCGAACGCCAACGGGAGCGTGAACCATCCGCCGCCCGAGGACCAGTACGCGATCGACCCGGCGAGCCTCCAGACCAACGGCGGGCAGGGGGTCGGGAACGACTACGCCTACTTCGGCGTGTTCCCGAACTCCAACACCGGGCTGACGCCGGTTGAAGCGCAGGGGGACTGGTACCGGACGGGCATGCCGCCTCCGGTGCAGGGACAGGACATCCGCATCACGGGGTACGGGACGGTGAGTTCGCCGGTGCCGCCGCAGTGGAACCAGGTGCAGAAGACGCACGCGGGGCCGTACTGGAGCTTCAGCGGAACGACCCTGCAGTACCGCGCCGACACGACGGGCGGCAACTCCGGCTCGCCGGTGATCGATGATTCGACGGGGCTGGCGATCGGCATCCACACCCACGGGGGGTGCTCGTCCGGAGGGGGGGCGAACTCCGGGACCGGGTACAACCACGCCGGTTTGCAGGGGTATGTGGCGAACCCGAAGGGCGTGTGCGAATGCCCCGCGCTCCTGTTCCACTACCCCGACGGCGTGCCGACGTTCCTGAGTCCCGCCGGTGGTGAGGCGTTCCGTGTCTGGGCGCTGCCGAGCGACAACGCGGAGCCGAAGCCCGGTACCGGCGTGCTTCACTACAGCGACGGCGGGCCGTTCCAGAGCGTCGCGATGGTCGAGGAGGCGCCGAACCAGTACGTCGCTGTCTTCCCCGCGTTCGACTGCGGCACGAACGTGCGGTTCTACGTTTCGGCGCAGGACACGCAGGGCAAGACGTGGAGCGACCCGAAGTCCGAGGCGTCGGCCCACGCCGCGCTCGCTGCGTACGACCTCACCACGATCGTTGCGCTGGACTTCGAGACCAACCCCGGCTGGACGGTCACTAACACCGATCTCACCGACGGGGCGTGGGAGCGCGGCGTGCCGGTCGGCGGCGGGCTTCGGGGCGACCCGCCGACCGACTTCGACGGGTCCGGGCAGTGCTGGCTGACGGACAACGTGTCGGGCAACTCCGACGTGGACGGCGGGCCGACGACGCTGACCTCGCACCTGATCGACCTGTCCGGGGCGATCGACCCGATCGTCAGTTACGCCCGCTGGTTCTACAACCAGGCGCCGGACATCGACCGCCTGACCGTCGAGGTGTCGAACGACAACGGCACGACGTGGAAGATCGTCGAGGTCGTCCCGCACACGGACGGCTGGGTTCTGAAGCACTGGCGGATCGCTGACTTCGTCGTGCCGACGGCGGCGATGCGGTTCCGCTTCAGCGCGGTGGACAATCCGAACAACTCGGTGACGGAGGCGGCGATCGACCGGTTCCGGATCGACGACCCGCTCTGCGACCCGCCCTGCCGGGCGGACTTCAACGGTGATACAGCGGTGAACTCGCTGGACGTGCTGGCGTTCCTGAACGCCTACGCGGCGAACGACCCGAAGGCGGACTTCAACGGCGATACCGTGATCAACTCGCTGGACGTGCTGGTGTTCCTGAATGCCTACACCGAGGGGTGCCCGTGAAACTCCCAGCCGACGCGGTTGCCGCCATCCGTGAGAGGCTAGCCGGCCAGCGGGTCTGTGTGACCGGTGGGGCGGGCTTCATCGGCGGGCATCTCGTGGACTGCCTCGTTTCGGTCGGCGCGTCGGTCACGGTCATCGACGACCTCTCGAACTCGAACCTGGACCACCTCGCCGGGCTGATTGAAGTCGAGCCGAATCGAGTGCGCTTCGTGCAGGGTTCGATCCTCGAGGACCTGGCCCTCGCCGACGCAATCGAAGGATGCTCGCTCATCTTCCACCTCGCCGCCGTCGGCTCCGTGCAACGCTCGATCGAGGCTCCCGAGCGGTCGTGGGCGGTGAACGCAACCGGGACGCTGCGCGTGCTCGAGGCGGCACGAGCCGCCGGAATCCGGCGGGTGGTGTTCGCGGCTTCGAGCAGCGCGTACGGGGACACCGAGAAGCTCCCGAAGGTCGAGTCGATGCCCGCGATGCCGCGCTCGCCGTATGCGGCGTCGAAACTGGCCGGTGAGCACCTGCTCTCGGCGTGGTCGGCGGCGTTCGGGATGGACACGATCAGCCTGCGCTACTTCAACGTCTTCGGGCCGCGCCAGCCGGCTGACTCGGCCTACGCGGCGGTCGTGCCGGCGTTCGCGCGGCGCGTACTCTCCGGGCACAGGCCCATCATCTATGGAGACGGCGAACAATCGCGGGACTTCACCTTCGTGGCCAACGCCGCCCTCGCCACGCTGCTCGCGGGAACATCCGAACGCACGTTCACGGGCGAGGTGGTGAACGTCGGCTCGGGACGCCGGGTGAGCATCCTTGCGCTCGCGAGGCTGATCGCAGAACGCTGCGGCCGCGCGGACCTCGTGCCCGAGCACCGCCCGCCGCGTGCGGGAGATGTCCGCCACTCCCTGGCGGACTTGACGAGAGCGCGCGACCTGCTCGCCTACAGGCCCTTCGCGTCGCTGGAGATCGGGCTGGACGAGACCATCGAGTCGCTCCGCGACGACCATACCCCCGCGCCGAACCACGATTGATCCCCTCCGCTATCGTTCCAACATGATCGGTCGTGCTTCCGAGACGCTCGGCGGCCTCTATGCGCTTGTCCGGCTTGGGTTTATCACGCGCTTCCGCTTCCGTGGTCCGTACTGGCGGTGGCGCCTGCACACGGCATTCGGGCAAGGGATTCCCGAGTCGAGGGTCGAGATGATGCGGGCGGTTGTCCGATACGGACGGTGGATGCACCGCATGAGGCGGCTCGGCTGACCCTGTCGGGAACGAACACGGGCAACGGAGATGGCGCATGCGCGGGAACGCGAGCACGACGGGTCAGCCACAAGGTGGGTTCGCCAGGGCGTTTCTCCCGGGTCTTGTGCTCGGGCTGATCATCGGCGCGTTCGCCGGGGCGGTGATCCCGCCGATGCTCAGCGGACCGCCCGCCCCTGCGCCGGGACCGGCGGGGCCGGTGATGCAGCCGCGTGATCGGGTCGAGCAACCCGCGACGGATGAAGTCATCGAGCAGGGCGATCGGCCTTCGGAAGAGGAACCGCCCGAGGGCGAGGGCGGCGGGGGCTGATCCGCGCCCCGCCGTGCGTGTGCTACGCTCGCGGCATGGGCGCGACAGCACAGACGGACATCGCGCGGGCGAGACGGCTCGTGATCCAGCACGCCGAGACGGCGAGGCTGCTCGGCGTCGGGTTCGTGCCGGTGCGTGCGGCGGAGGCGCCCGAGCAGGCAGCCGAGACTCGCGACGAGCCGAAGACGACCACGCCCGTGGTCGATGCTCCGGCGGCGCGGTGGGCGACCGCGCGTGATGGCGGCGTGCGCGATCGTGCCGAGGCGCAGCGCAGGCTCGACGCACTGCGCGAGCGCTACGAGCGAGACGCGCCGCACTCGCGGTTCGTCACCGACCATACGAACATCGTGTTCGGCGAGGGCGACCCGTGCGCGCGCCTGATGTTCATCGGAGAGGCGCCGGGGGCCGAGGAGGACCGCACGGGGCGGCCGTTCGTCGGGAAGGCGGGGCAGTTGCTGGACAAGATGATCGCGGCGATGAAACTGCGGCGTGAGGACGTCTATATCTGCAACGTGCTGAAGACCCGGCCGCCGGGCAACGCGACGCCGACGGTGGAGGAGGCTCGCATCTGTGCCCCTTACCTCTTCGAGCAGATCGACATCGTGGACCCGGAGGTGATCGTGACGCTCGGGCTGCCTGCGTCGCGACTTATCCTCGACCGAGAGGATTCGATGGGGAACATGCGCGGCCGATGGCACGAGTTCGTGCGCCTCGGCAAGCCGGCGATCCCGGTGATGCCGACCTACCACCCGGCGTTCCTGCTGCGGTCCTACACGGAGGAGAACCGCAAGAAGGTCTGGTCGGACCTGCGGCTGGTGATGGACCGGCTCGGAGTCCCGGCCTGAGCAGGCCATCGGGGCCGCCTCCCAGGCCTGCGAACGGGATGGACCAAGGCAAATCCCGTGCCTTGCCCGATCGTGGCGAACATTTTGCGACGAACTCTGGAACCGTTCCACGGAGCCATGCGAAACGGGATGCGACGAGGACGTGCGGTGTCCGGTTCCTTCAGACAGACCCCCACGAGACCCGGTACTCGGCGATTCGCTGGGTGCCGGGTTTTTTCGTGTTCAGTCGGATCCGCCGAAGTGGAGTTCGGTCTCCGGGGGGAGTCTCGTCCACTCGGTGAGGTGCCACGAGGGGAGCGGGGGCGTGCGTGAGCGGTCCCAGCGGACTTCGAAGGTGAAGGAGAGTTTGTCGCCGATGGCGAGGCCTTCGATGGAGACGCCCTCGGCGAGCGGGAAGGGCATCTGCATCTCGGCCATGCCGACGACCTCGCCGGCGCCGTTGACGAAGTCGTCGATGCGTTCGTGGTGGATGGTGAAGTTGCTGACGGGGCGCGACGGGTCCGGGAGGTCGGTCACGACGCCGCGCACGCCGCGGTAGATCTGATCGGGCGCCGTGGGAGGAGGCTGATTCGGAGCGCGTTCCGAACACGCGGCGAGGACGAGACCGGCACAGATGATGGCCGCCGGGAGCCGGCGTGCGCGTGGCATGTCAGGTCTTCTCGACAGCGAGAAACGCCCGGACGGCGGCAAGGTCCAGGGCGATGTCCGGCGTGTAGACCATGGACCACGACTCGCCCTTGCGGACGGTCAGTCCCCGGGCGGGCTTCTCCCGGGCGTACCAGGTGCGGTTGCCGCGGATGTAGGTCCACATGCGCTGACGGCGCATTTTCTGGGCGCGCCGGAGGGCGCGCTGGACGCCCGCGTCGCGCCGCATGAGGCGGGCGATGGTCTTGACCTGGCCCTGGGCGCGCGGCTGGGCGGTGATGGTGCAGCGGATAGGCTGCCCGGGCTTGAAGGTGTCGGCCATGAGAGAACCCTCGACCGCCCCTTCCGGGGGCGGGACGGGAAGCATAGGCGGGGGAGGAGTGCGTTCCAGCGGGCGTGAGTGCGGGTGTCTGCGGGCGGGTCGGCTACAGTTGCTCGATGACCCAGCAGACCCCGCCGCCACCGCCGCCGTTCAAGCCCGATGCTCAGCACCACCTGCGGCCGAAGTTGAGGCCGGTGCGAGGCTTCCCCGTCCAGGCCCAGGACCAGACGGGCAAGCAGGTGATCCTGCTCGGGCTGGCGGACGCGAAGCAGGTCTCGGATCGTCCTCCCGTGGTGGTGACGCCGGCGGTGCAGAACATCCTGCCGCTGATGAACGGCGAGCGGTCGGTGGACGACATCGTGAGCGAGGTGGGGCGTGGGCTGACGCGGGAGATGCTTGAGCCGCTCGTGGCGCAGCTGGACGCGGCGGGTCTGCTGTTCGGCCCCGAGTTCGACGCGATGCTGGCGAAGATGCGGGCGGATTTCGACAGCAGCACGATCCTGCCGCCCGGGCCGACAGCGGCAATGGCGGACGCGCTCGTGCAGCAGGCACTCGGCGAGGGCGTGACGGACGAGCAGAAGGCGGAACTCGGCCCGGCGAAACTGCGCGAGGCGCTGGACCACTGGATCGACGAATCGCTGAAGAACGCTGAGAAGCCGAGTTTCGACGCACTGCCCAAGGCGATCGTGGCGCCGCACGTGGACTACGGGCGAGGCTGGATGAACTACGGGGCGGTCTGGGGGCGGTTGCGCGTGGTCGATCGCCCGGATCGCGTTGTCGTGCTGGGGACGAACCACTTCGGATTCTCGACGGGCGTCGCCGCGTGCGACAAGGGATACCGCTCGCCTCTGGGCGACTGCCAGGCGGACGAGGAGATGATCGCGTTCATGCGCGACCGTGTTGGGGATGCGCTCTTCGCGCACCGGTACGACCACGAGCGTGAGCACTCGATCGAGCTGCAGATCCCGTGGATTCAGCACTGCCTGGGGACGGACGCCTCCGGGGCGTACTGCAAGGTCTTCGCGGTGCTGGTGCATGATCCGGCGGTGAACAACGGCGAGCCGTATGACGGGAACGGCGTGGCGATCGGTCCGTTCATCGACGCGCTGCGCGAGGCGATCGCCACGCTGCCCGGCACGACGCTGGTCGTGAGTTCGGCGGACCTGAGCCACGCCGGCCCCGCGTTCGGCGACAAGCAGACGCTCGCGGGCGACGAGGACGAGCCGCGGCAGTTCCGCGAGCGCGTGCTGAACCACGACCGCGAGATGCTGCAGATGATCGCGGAGCGCAGGCCGGACGACCTGATCGCGGCGATGGCGTGGCAGGGCAACCCGACACGCTGGTGCTCGACGGGGAACCTGGTGGCCGCGATGAAGGCGGTCGAGCCGGACGAGGTGGAGATTCTCGGGTACGCCGCCGCGATGGACCAGCAGGGCATGGGCATGGTCTCGAGCGCGGCGATTGTGATGCGCTGAGGCGTCATGGGTTCGGCCGGCGGCATCCCGTGGCGGCCTGATCTCGTGGCGATCGCGCTGTGGTTGATCGCGGGCATGCTTGCAGCGGCGGGGCTGTACCTGCTCTGGGCTGCGCGCCGGAGCCGCGATGAGAACGAGCGTGTGCGTCTGCCGATCGTGGGCGCGGTGGGCGTGCCGACGTGCCTGACCGGGGGGCTGGCGCTCCTGTTGGGCGGGTACCACGCGGCGGTCTATGGGTCGCCGGGCGTGGCCGGGCTGCCTGCGGTGCCGGTCGAGCGGTGGTGGATGGTGGCGGGGCTTGTGGCGGCTGCGCTCGTCGGGGCCGTGCTCGCGGAGGCGTTCGAGCGGGGAACCGGCAGGTAACGTTCGTGTCACGGGGACGTAACTCGCCGGCCACGGGCCTTGCATCGAGCAGAACTGCCGCGAGACTGCGGCGTATCGACGGTCGCTCGGGGCGTGCCGGAGAGGTTCCGGGGCGGCTCGGGCTGGTCGGCCCGTGTAGGATGCCGTGGCGGGGCGTGCGCCCCGCGTCCGGAACGAGCCGAGGGTCGTCGGTTCGATCGGCGAACGTCCGTCGGGCGTCGCCGCAGCGAGGGTTGCCATGCCAGCCGCGAACACCTGCTGGGGGATCGAGGTCGGGGCCGGGGCCGTGAAGGCCCTGAAACTGGAGGTCGTGGACGACCGCCCGCGGGTGGTCGATTTCGCCTACATCCCGCACGCGAAGGTGCTCTCGACGCCGGAACTGGACCAGGAGGACGCGAAGCGCGTCGCGCTGGGTCGGCTGGTGACGGAGTTCGACCTGAGCAACGCGACGATCGCGGTGAGCGTGCCGGGCCACTCGGCGTTCGCGCGGTTCGCGAAGCTGCCGCCGGTGGATCCGAAGAAGGTGCCGGACATCGTGAAGTTCGAGGCGGTGCAGCAGATCCCGTTCCCGCTCGAACAGGTGGAGTGGGACTACCAGACGTTCGTCAGCCCGGATTCTCCGGACGTCGAGGTGGGCATCTTCGCGATCACAAAGGAGCGGATCAACGGCGAGTTGATGCTGCTGCGCGACATGCGGATCGTGCCCGACCTGGTGACGCTGTCGCCCGTGGCGGTCTACAACGCGATGGCGTACGACCTGCAGTTCACCGAAAAGACGCAGGGGACGATCCTGCTGGACGTGGGGACGACCTCGACGGACCTGATCATCGCGGACGCAGGGCGGGTGTGGATCCGCACGTTCCCGATCGGCGGGCACGAGTTCACGAAGGCGCTCGTCGAGCAGTTCAAGCTGAGCTACCCGAAGGCGGAGAAGCTCAAGCGCGAGGCCGAGCAGAGCAAGCACGCCCGCCACGTCTTCCAGGCGATGCGTCCGGTGTTCACGGACCTGGTGCAGGACGTGCAGCGTTCGGTGGGGTACTACCAGTCGCTGCACCGCGAAGCGGACCTGACGCGACTCATCGGGATGGGTTCGACGTTCAAGCTGCCCGGGCTGCGAAAGTACCTGAAGCAGCAGCTGGGCATCAACGTCTACCGCATCGACGCCTTCAAGGGGCTGACGGCGGAGGGGCCTCGCGCGGCCGAGTTCGAGGCGCTCTCGCTGAACATGTGCACGGCCTACGGCCTCGCGCTCCAGGGACTCGGCATGGGCACGCTCCAAGCGAACCTGATGCCGGTGCAGGTCTCGCGCGAGGCGATGTGGGAGCGCAAGAAGCGGTGGTTCCTGGCGGCGGCCGGGCTTTCTCTCGCGGCCACGGGGGCGATGTTCATTCGGCCTCTGATGGACAAGAACGCGGCTGCGGCGACGCCCGCGCCAGCGTCGATCAACCGCGCGGTCACGATGTCGCGCACGCTCGTGAGCGAGGCGAACGCCGCGGGCGTGACGTCGGTCGGGCAGGGCGCGTTCGACGCGGCGAACATGCTCTCGGTGTTCGACCGGCGCGAGGTGATCCCCTTCATCCTGGACGACGCGAGCCGGATGATCGAAGAGGCGAACCGCGCGGCGACGGGAGCGCCGGCGGTCATGCTGCGTCGCCTCAGCACGCAGTACCTCTACGCAGAGACGCCCGTCGCCGCGGGGTCCGGCCCGGCGCCGAGCCGCTTCGAGGGCGGGCGCGACGTGCCCTCGAGCGAGTACAGCGGGCGGCGCGCGTTCCAGGAGGACGAAGAGCGCTGGAGCGGCGGCGAGGACACCTCGCAGCCCCAAGGCCCCGGCGCGGGGCGCCCGCGGGTGCGGGTGACCATGGAACTGACCACGCCGCGCAACGCCCAGGAGGCGCGGATTCTGGCGACCGAGTCGATCATGCGGTGGCTCTCGCAGAACGCGAAGCGTGACGGCGTGCCATACTCGATCGAGACGCTCGGCGAAGGCACGCTGCGGATCGTGCAGACCGCGCTTGCCTCCGAGCCGTCGGCGACGACAGCACGTGCCACCCCGACCCGAGGCGTGCGCGGGGGGCGTGACGTGCCCGCCTACGAGGAGCCCGGATACGAGGGTCGGGGGCGTGGTGC
>JAANMU010001918.1_pt1 | contig 17010 bp, 15 predicted proteins | sample 7279701 | NCBI WGS metagenome assembly JAANMU01 (sample SAMN14094539, study PRJNA606508) | bioreactor metagenome | isolation source: A lab-scale SPAN reactor treating ammonium-rich wastewater day 57 | place: Ireland: Galway | collected 2017-03-13 | reverse complement strand
GCCAGATGAATCGCCCCGCCAGCCACAGAGCATCCAGCCAGCACCACCGATCCGCTGGCTGGGGGCAACGTCGCGCGCCTGCCAGATTGGCAGTGGGCAGCCTCCGCCCGAAGGAGCTGTATGGGTGGTACCCAGCCGGGACGCGCTCACGCTGCGCGTTGTCTACGGCACCCTGTTCGCCGGGCGGCAGGGCATCGTCGTAGCGAGCGAATGCAGCGCTGCCGAGCACCGGGCCAACGCCGACAGGCTCCAGGCAGGGCTTGACGTGCTCATGCCAGCAGAGTTGGGCAATGAGCAGGCCCAGCGCGACCTGCTGAGGGCCATCGAGCTGGCGCGCGCTGCCGCTCGAAGCGTGCTCCCGGTCGCGGTCAGCGCATCCGCCCTTGTCGGGTTTGCCGGGCAGGCGATCCCCCTCCCCTGGGCGCAAGTAGTCGTGATCGTTGATGCCCCTTTCCGGGTGCCTGACCACCCGGAGACGATTCCCGACGCATGGCCCACCGCGATCCGCTACATGCTTGAGCGGGCCGGAGGGCAAGCGCGCGAGGCATTGGCGACCTGGCGGCACAGCGGGCAGCGACCCGGTGAGACCGGCCAACCGGCAGGCCGTTAGCAGCGTGTGATGGTCATCCTCGGCCAGTGGGGTCAACGCCCCATCACGCTCAGCCTCAAAGCATCCAGTCTAACTGTCAGCGTAGGCAGGCCGGATGCGTCGCACGTCTTCAGCTATGACCTGTCGGGGCGGTTGTGGTCGGCATACCTCGGGGGGGTGACGCACCGGCGCGGCCTGAACGGTAGGATCGTCGCCAAGTGGCGGGCGGCGAGCGGGGAGAGGCAGCGGCGCTGGCTGCCGCCGGATCAGGCGCTTGACATCGAGGAGCAAGCGCAGCAGACGATAGCCGCGCTCTACGACGCGATGCGCTCAGGAGCAGCGCAGTTAAGTACCGCCCTACCCCAAGAGGGGCACTTTGCCTTCGAGCGCGCCGTCGCTTTCGACAGCACGCGATCCGCCGAGGACGCGGAACGCTACCACCAGCTGTACAAGCCCGTCGGCATTCTGCCACCCGACCAATACCTGGCAGTCGTCCTCCAGGCAACGGAGGGCTGCTCATTCAATACCTGCACGTTCTGCGACTTCTATCGCGACCGCCCTTTCCGCATCAAGACCCCCGGCGAACTGCACGGCCATGCGCTGGCGGTGCGTGACTTTCTCGGCGAGGGGTTGAGCCTGCGCCGGTCGATCTTCCTGGCCGACGCCAACGCGCTCGCCGTCCCGATGGCGAGGCTTCTGCCACTCATCGACGCCGTACACCAGGTCTTCGATGTGACCGCGCTGGGTGGCCTGTACGCTTTCCTTGACGGCTTCAGCGGAGAGAAGAAGTCGGAAGCTGATTATGCGCTGCTCAAGGAGCGCGGGCTTGCGCGGGTCTACGTGGGGCTGGAAAGCGGTAACGAGGCGCTGCTGCGTTTTCTCAAGAAGCCGGGTCAGCCAGAAGACGCGCTCGCTTCCGTGCGAGCGATGAAAGCGGGCGGCCTCGCGGTTGGCGTGATCGTGCTGCTGGGCGCAGGCGGGCAGCAATACGCGGACGATCACGTGAAGGATACCGTTGCGGCGCTGAACGCGATGCAGCTGGGCAACGAAGACATCATCTACTTCTCCGAGCTGGTTGTCAGCGAAGAACTGCCTTACGCGCAGGACGCCGCCCGCGCCGGGCTTGCCCCGCTCACGCACGCAGAGCGGCTGGCCCAGGGCGAGGCCATACGGCGCGGCCTGCGCTTTGATGGTGACGGGCCGCGCATCAGCCGCTACGACATCCGCGAATTCGTGTACTGAGCGCACACCCCACCACAGACAAGAGACTTCCCTCAAGACCCAATAGAATGCTTGCGCGCCTCCGACTCGCATGGTATAATGCAGTTGTAATTTAGAATCATTATTAAATGGTAACCATTATAATAATTTGAGGGGCAAGCCTGACAGCATGGACAAAGGGCAGCCATACAACACAATGCAAGACAATCCATTGATCGACGGGCTGCGCGCTGCTGGCGCAAAGATGACGGCCCAACGGCTGGCGATCTGCCGCTGGCTGCACGGCAACGACAGCCATCCAACGGCGGCGGACGTGTACCAGGCGCTGCGCGGCGACTTCCCGACCATGAGCCTGGCAACTGTCTATAACACACTGAGCCTGCTTGCCGAGCTTGACCTGATTCATGAGGTCGCCAAGGCAGAGGACGGGAGCAGCCGCTTCGACCCGAACACTGCCCCACACCTTAACCTGATCTGTACCCACTGTCAGCAGATCATCGACGTCGAGGACGTGGACCTCTCGCACGTGGAGCAGTTGCCTCCTCTCTACGGGTTTGCGGTGGCGGACATCAATATCCTGGTGCACGGGCTGTGCGCCGATTGCCAGCAACAATTGACAGGAGACCGGTAGACAACCATGACCATCACATCACTGAGCCGCCCGCACCGCTACTGCGCGCAAGTCATGCTGGGCGCGCTGCGGGGCGAGGACGGCATCGTCGCGGCCCACTTCAATACCCACCAGAGCACGCTCACGCTTGAGTATGACCCGACTCAAGTCAAGCCAGAGCGCATCACGGAGCTTGCCGGAGAGGTTGTGGGCCAGCTTCGTGAGAACTACCAGCAGGGCTGCGCCTTCCGCCCCGATGGCGTTCACTGCGACGAGTGCCTGGCACGCTTCGAGGGACACCAAATGTCGGCAGCCGCCGACATGCCCGCCGCGACTGTGCAAAGCAGCGGTGGTGTGCTGAGCCTTGCGCTCCCCGTAGCCGCGCCAGAGCGCATCGAGCGGGCAACCCGGCAGCTGGGCTTCCGTGTGGAAAAAGCAACCGACAAAACGACCTATTTGCAACGCCAGCGGCTGGAGCCAGTCTTGGTTGCAGCCACCCTGCTTGCTCTGGCAGGTGGGTGGTTTGCCCGCCGCCTGGGCGCACCCATTGGACTGGAGGCGGCACTGGCCGTGCTCGCCTATGGCGCGGGCAGCTACTACGGCATCCTGGACGGATTCGCCGCCATTCGCCGGTTCCGCATTGATGTGAACTTCCTGATGATCCTGGCTGCGATCGGCGCAGCGCTGATCGGGAGCTGGCCGGAAGGCGCGATGTTGCTGTTCCTGTTCTCGTTGAGCAACCTGCTCCAGAACTATGCGATGGACCGCTCGCGCAAGGCAATCCGCAAGCTGCTCGACCTGCGCCCGGCCACCGCGCTCGTGCGGCGAGGCGGCGAGGAAGTCGAAGTGCTGGTTGAGACGTTAGAAGTCGGGGAGGTCGTGATCATCAAGCCCGGCGAGCGCATCCCGGTTGACGGCAAAGTTGATAGCGGCCAGTCGTCAGTTGACCAGGCATCGATTACTGGCGAATCAACCCCGGTCGAGAAGCTGGCTGGCGACACGGTTTTCGCCGGTACGGTCAACCAGCACGGCGCGATCGATGTCCGCGTGACCAAAGAGGCATCTGACACAACTCTGGCCAAGATCATCAAGATGGTCGAAGAGGCACAGGAGGAGCGCGCGCCAACGCAGCGCTTTCTGGAACGGTTCGAGCAGTACTATGCGTTGGGCGTGATCGGCGCGGTGGCGCTGTTCATCGCCATCCCGGTCCTGGTTCTCGGCCGACCGTTTGAGTTGTTCTTCTACCGGGGGATGGTTCTGCTGGTGGTAGCTTCGCCCTGCGCGCTGGTGATCAGCACCCCGGCCAGCATCCTGAGCGCGATTGCCAACGCAGCGCGGCGCGGAATCCTGTTCAAGGGCGGCGCGCACCTGGAGAGCGCCGCAGCGCTCAAGGCGATCGCCTTTGACAAAACGGGCACCCTGACGGTTGGCAAGCCGACCGTTACCGACCTGATTGCGGTCAACGGTTATTCGGAGGACGAGCTGCTGGCGCTCACCGCTGCCGTCGAAGGACGCTCGGAGCACCCGCTGGCCCAGTCCGTAATGAAGGCCGCCGAGGCGCGTGGCCTCGACATCCCGCCCATCAGCGATTTCCAGGCCTATCCCGGCATGGGCGTCCGGGCGCAAGTGAACGGTGACGAGTTACTCATCGGCAGCCGCCGCCTGATGGAGCGGGAAGGTTATACGCTGCCGCCGGAGATGGAAACCAACCTTGAGCGACTTGAGGGCGAGGGCAAAACCGTGCTGCTGGCGCACAACCATACCTGCGTGGGCCTGATCGCCGTCGCTGACCAGGTGCGGCCAGATGCCAAAGCTGCCATCACGGCGCTGAAGGCAGCAGGGATTGAGCGTATAGCGATGCTGACCGGCGACAACGAGCGCGTGGCGCGGGCCATCGCCGCAGAGGTAGGCGTGGATGAGTACCACGCAGCGCTTATGCCGGAAGACAAAGTGACCGTGCTGAAAGACCTTCAGAAGCGCTACGGCGTGATAGCGATGGTTGGGGATGGTGTCAACGATGCCCCGGCGTTGGCAACGGCGTCAATCGGAATCGCGATGGGCGCGGCGGGAACCGACGTAGCGCTCGAGACTGCCGACGTCGTGCTGATGTCCGACGACCTGGCCCGGCTGCCCTACGTGATCCGGCTAAGCCAGAAGGCACGGCGTATCGTCTGGCAGAACATCTCCTTCTCGCTGGTGGTGATTGCCCTGCTGGTCGCCGGGACGTTCGGGCTGTTCGGGCAGACGCTGCCGCTGCCGCTGGGGGTCGTTGGGCACGAAGGAAGCACCGTGCTGGTCGTGTTCAATGGGCTGCGCCTGCTGGCCTTCGGCGCGGGGAAGTAGCACGCAACAATCGGGGCACCGATGCCTTTGCCCCACCGGCCTGCCATCACGAAGCCCCCACCTCAAAACGGAAGGGTGGGGGCTTCTGCTACCGGACAGCGAGTGGCTGGGAGGTCTGGGCTTCAACTGAAACCTGCTGGCCGTTGACGGGATCGCGCGGGTAGGCGATCACCGGGCCGTGCACCGCCAGTTGCACCCGCTCGCCCGGCTGGAACACGTCGGACGGCCCCAGGCGCACCTGGAGCAGATCCCCGCCCGGCATCCGGACAATCATGAGTTGGTCATGACCGAAGTACATGCGGCGCACGACGACCACCTCGCCCGCCGGGTCGGGCATCGCCTCGATCCACTCCGGACGGAGCATCACGTCCACTGCGCCCTCGGCGGGGCGGCAAAGTGGCAGCGGGAATTGCCCGATACCACACACAACATGGTCGCCCTGGGCCTGGCCGCGCAGGAAGTTTGCCTCACCCACAAAGGCGGCGATCTCGCGCGTCGCCGGGAAGCGATAGAGCGCCTCCGGCGGTGCTACCTGCGCGATGCGCCCGTTTTGGAGTACGGCCACCCGGTCGGCCAGACTGAGTGCCTCTTCCTGGTCATGCGTGACGAAGATGGCAGTAGCACCCGCCTGCTGGAGGATGTCGCGCAGCTCAACACGCAGCCGCACGCGCAGCCCGGCATCGAGGTTGGAAAATGGCTCATCGAGCAGGACAACCGCCGGGCGTGGCGCGAGGGCACGAGCCAGCGCGACGCGCTGCTGCTGCCCACCCGAAAGTTCGCCCGGCATCCGCCCGCCCAGGCCAGCCAACCCCACCAGCTCCAGCACCTCCTCGACACGCCGCCCGCGCGCCGGGTCGCGGCGCAGACCATAGCCAACATTCTGGGCAACGGTCAAATGCGGGAAGAGCGCATACTCCTGGAAGACCATCCCGACCCGCCGCGACTCCGGCGAAACAAACACATCCGGCCCGCTGACGCGCCGCCCGGCGATGTCAATTGTGCCACCGTCCGGCCGGTCGAACCCGGCCAGCAGGCGCAGGACGGTCGTCTTGCCGCAGCCGCTCCGGCCAAGCAAGGCCAGGAACTCGCCCTCCATGACCTCAAGGCTGAGGTTGTCGATCACGCGCAGGTCGCCGAAAGTTCGAACCAGGTTGCTGCACTCGATGATACGGGTATCCATGTCCTATCCTGACTCCACTCGCCGTCCAGCCAGTCGCTAGGCGGCCCGCTCGCCGTCGCGTCCCAGGATCAGGCTGAGCGAAAGCGCCGAAACCGCGATGAGCAGCAGCGCCGGGGCGGCTGCGCGAGCATAGAATGCCTCCTGCGTAGCTGACCATACGCGGGTGGCAAGGGTATCGTAGCCGGTAGGGGCCAGCAGCAGCGTGGCGGGCAGCTCCTTCATCGAGGTCAGAAAGACGAGCGCCGCGCCGGACAGCAGGCCCGGCCTGACCAGCGGAATGACTATCTTGAACAGCAGCCGCAGCGTCCCATCGCCCAACCCGCGCGCGGCCTCCTCAACGCGCGGGCTGACCTGTATCACCGCCGAGCGGGCGGTGCCGATCGCCTGCGGCATGAAGCGCACCACATAGGCAAACACAAGCAGCGCGAGAGTCTGGTAGAGCGGCGTCGCGAAGTTCGCGCCGAAGAAGACCAGCGAGAGCGCAATCACGATGCCGGGCAGCGCGTAGCCAACGAAGCTCGTCCGCTCGACGAGGTGGCTGAAGCGGCCCGGAAAGCGCGCGACGAGCAGCGCCACGGGGAGCGCGCCAAGCAGCGCCAGCCCGGCAGCCAGCCCGCTGGCCAGCACGCTGCGCCAGGCCGGGCCAAGCCAGAGCTGTACCGTCTCACCTGCCTGGATGCCGCGCACAAGCCAGTAGCCCGTCACACCAAGCGGGATTCCCAGCGCGGCCAGCGCGACGAGCGTCACAAAGGCCAGTGCGGGCCAACGCCAGGCTCCCAGCCGGGCAATCCGCCAGCGCCGGGTAGTTGCGGGCCGGTAGGTGGCGCGCGCTCTGGCCTGCACCCGCCCCTCGGCAACAAGGAGAATAGCTGTCAGGCCGACCAGCACGAGCGCCAGCAGCGCCGCCAGATTGCGGTCAAACGAGGCATTGTACTGCACATAGATCGCGCGAGTGAAGGTCGTGTAGCGCAGCATCGACACCGCGCCGAAGTCACTGAGCACGTACAGCGCGACGAGCAGACTGCCCGCCGCAAGCGCCGGGCGGAGCTGCGGCAGCGTGATGCGCCGGAACACCTGCCACGGCGAGTCGCCCAGGCTGCGTGCGGCCTCCTCTGCCGCGGGATCGAGGCCACGCAGTGCAGCGCGCGCGCTGAGCAACACGTAAGGGTAGGCGAACAACGTCAAGGCCAGACACGCGCCGGGGAAACCGTAGATCTCCGGCAGGCGGCTGATGCCGAGCGGTGCAGCCAGCGCCTGCTGGATAAGCCCACGCGGGCCGAGCGCGGCCACCAGAGCGAATGCCCCAACATAACTGGGGATCACGAGCGGCAGCGCCGTCACAACTGACCACGCCTGCCGCCCTGGCAGATCGGTGCGGACGGTAAGATACGCCAGCGGGATGGCAATCGCGTTGGCGGAGAGTGTCACCGCTCCCGCCAGCAGCAGGCTCCGGCCCAGCACAGCCAGAGTGCGCGGGTGAACAAGCTGCCCCCAGACAGCCAGATCGACGCTCGCAGACCGCAGCACCAGGTAGGTAAGTGGCAGCAGCATCGCGCCCGCGACCATCAGGCCGGGCAGCACCAGGTGAAAGGGGGGGTGCGCCGGTTGGGTGGGGTCCCACAGGCGTTTGATCACCCCGAAGCGCTGCAACGCAGTGAACACCGCTTTACTCCAGCGCGCCCACGTCCTGGAGCAGGCGCAACGTTCCCTCCAGGTCGTCCAGGTCACTCAGGTCAATCTGTGGCGTTTGAATGTCAGCCAGCGGCGGTAGACGCGGGTCGGCGGGTACACCCATAACAAGCGGGTACTCGTAGGTCGTCTCGGCAAAGTAGCGTTGCGCTTCTTCCGAGAGAAGGAAGCTCACAAACTCGTGGGCAGCCGCCGAGTTCGCCGCGGTGTCGAGCACCGCCACGCCAGCCACGTTGACCAGCGCACCTGGGTCAGCGCCGGGCAGAAAGTAGATGTCTGCGCCAAACCCCTCACCCTGCTCCTCCAGCGCACGGAACAGGTAGTAATGGTTGATGAACGCCACATCGACCTCGCCCGCGGCCACTCCTTCCAGCGAGACACTGTTGTTTGGATAAGCAACCGGGCTGTTGGCCAGGATGCCCTCCAGCCAGGCACGGGCGCGTTCTTCCCCTTCCATTAGGCGGAGCGTCGTCACGAAGGTCTGGAACGACCCGTTGGTCGGTGGCCAACCGATGCGACCATCCCAGACCGGGTCGGTGAAACCGAAGATCGAATCCGGCAGATCGGCGGGATCGACGTGGGCCGTGTTGTAGGCAACCACGCGCGCGCGCCCCGACACGCCAACCCAGAGGCCATCTGGCGAGCGAAAGCGCGGCTCTACGCGGGCCAGGGTATCATCGGGCAATGCGGACAAACGTCCGGCACGGGCGAGCGCGCCAAGCGCGCCAGCGTCCTGGGCAAAGAACACATCGGCGGGGCTGTTGCGCCCCTCCTCAAGTATGGTCGCAGCCATCCCCGCCGTCTCCCCATAGCGGACGCCGACCGCGATGCCCGTTTGGGCCTCGAAGCGCTCGATCAGCGGGCCGACCAGTTCCTCGCTTCGTCCTGAATAGACAATCAGATCGCCGCCGGTCGAGGCGGCGTCAGGCAGCCCGTCCGGTGTAGGACCAGGCTGCTGCGTGGCGCAGCCAGCCAGCAGAAGGGCAAGTAGCAGAAGCCAGAAGACGGAAGGGCGATGCATTAGGGCCCTCAGAAGCAAAGCTCGGACGTGGGTTGACCTGATGATAAATCATAAGGCTAACCTTATCAACACAACAAAGGTGATATTTATCCGCCAGTGTGGGCCAACTCAGAAGCTGTTCATGGCAAGGAAGGTAGCACAGAGCAGGCCGCCAGACAGCGGGGATCAGGCCCCGGGTGGGGTGCGGCGACCCGGGTGCAGCATCCGCATGCCGTTGAGCGTCACCAGAAGCGACGCGCCCATGTCCGCAAAGACAGCCATCCACAGAGTGGCGAGGCCCGGCACTACCAGCAACAAGAAGAGACCCTTGATCAGCAGGCTGAATGCGATATTCTGGCCAATGACAGCCTGCGTACGGCGGCTGGTATGCACCGCATCGGGCAGATGAGTGAGGTTATCCTGCATCAGGACGATTTCCGCCGTCTCCATCGCCTGCGCAGTACCTGCGCCCCCCATCGCCACGCCGACCGAGGCGCGCGCCAGCGCCGGAGCGTCGTTCACACCATCCCCGATCATGGCGACCGGCCCGTACGCATCTTGCAGCGTCCCGACTGCATCGACCTTGTCTTTGGGCAACAGGCCCGCACGCACCTCGTCCACCAGTCCAACCGATTCTGCCACCGTTCTGGCAACCGCAGCGTTGTCGCCGGTCAGCATGGCAAACCTGAATCCGGGATCAATGGCTTTCAGATCACGCAGCGCAGCCCCGCTGTCGGCGCGCGGCTGGTCGGCCACGGCCACAAAACCCTGTACCGCGCTGTCCCGGCTGACCATCAGCACCGTCCGGCCATCCGCCTCTGCTGCCTCAACCTGAGCATGCAACCCTTCGCAGGCCAATCCCCGGTCGTGAAACAGCGTATGGCTGCCAACGGTGATCGACTCAGCGCCAAGCGTGCCCTCGACACCTCGCCCGGCGATCACCTGGACGGCTTCAGCAGGGGCATAACGGTGCGTCAAGCCACGCGCTTCGGCGGCAACCAGAATGGCGCGGGCAAGCGGATGCTCAGAGCGCCGCTCGACGGCAGCCGCCAGCGCAAGCAGGTCGTCGCAGGCCTCGCAGGTCTGTGCGCCGGGTGGGCAGGTGGGCGTCAGCGTCCGCACAACGACGGGCTGGCCCTGGGTGAGTGTCCCGGTCTTGTCAAACGCAAAGACTTTCACGCGAGCCAGCGCATCGAGAAACACGCCACCTTTGACGAGCACACCGCGGCGGGCCAGCCCTGACAGGGCGCTGACGACTGTCACCGGGGTGCTGATTACGAGCGCGCATGGGCAGGCAACGATTAGCAGCGCCAGCGCACGGTACAGCCAACCCTGCGACGGGTGAATGGGATCAACAAACGGCGCACCGAACAGCAGCGGCGGCACGGTAGCGACGAGCGCCGCCAGCAGCACGACGGCGGGCGTGTACCAGCGCGCAAAACGGTCAATGAAGCGTTCGGTGGGCGAGCGCTGAGCCTGCGCCTGCTCGACGAGGCGGACGATGCGACTGATAGTCGAGTCGCTGGCCGGACGGAGCACGGCAACCTCCAGGGCCCCCTCGCCATTGACTGTGCCCGCAAACACCTCGTCGCCGTCCGCCTTCGGAACGGGAATGCTCTCACCGGTAACGGGCGCTTGATTGACCGACGATACGCCGACCTGCACAAGCCCGTCGACCGGGATGCGTTCGCCGGGGCGAACCAGCACCCTGTCGTCGACGCTGACTTGCTCGACCGGCACCGTCACCTCGTGTGTGCCGCAGAATGGGCATGGCCCTCCGGAGTAACCCTCCCGGCCCAGATGTTCGCTGCAATCCACGCAGGGGCGGAGCACCGTCGCCTTATCAGGGGCGAGGCTGAGCAGGCTTCGCAGCGAGTCGCGGGCGCGCTCGGCGGTGTAACCCTCCAGCGCCTCGCCAATGGCAAACAACATGATGACAGTCGCCGCCTCGCCCGTTTGGCCAATGGCCAGCGCGCCGAGCGTGGCGATGCTCATCAGCAAATCGATCGTGATTTGCCGCCCGACGACGAGCGAGCGGAAGCCCTTCCTCATGATCGGAAGCCCGGCTAACGCCATCGCAGCCACATGCAGGCCAAACCGTACCGCGTCACGAGGAGCAGACGGCAGCAGCCAGGGCAATGACAGGCTGCCTATAAGCAGCGCAGCCGCCACAAGCACCAGGACGGTACGCCGCTCAGAGAGAAGGTAGGCGGCGAACCCCCCTACCCCGCGCGGCGTTGTCTGGCGCAACTGGGGGGCGGTTTTCATCTCCGCCTCGCTCACCACGTCATAGCCCAGCGCGCGCACGCGTTCGGCAAGCGTCTCAGCGCCCGCTGCGCCATGCGCGGTCAGCATGCCTGCGGCAAAGCTGACGTGCACCGCCTCCACGCCGGGAAGCTGCGCGACAGCGCGCTCCAATGTCAAGGCGCAGTTTGCGCAGTCCATTCCGGAGATTCGGAGCGTGATATCCGGTTCGATTCGCGGGTCCGATTCGATCATCCGTCGCTAGCCCAACCCTGCCGGGATTGCCCGGCGGCGATCGCCTTACCGGATCATATTGAACCACGGTGCGGAATGCCACTCAAGCGGGACCACACTCACCCGGCTACCGAGAAAGCCTGTCCTTTGCCCTCCGCACCGGGCGGACGTCGCGAAGCGGGCGGGGCCTCAGGCGCTGTACGGGAGAAATGTCCAACGCCTTAAACGCGGGGTAGAGACTGATCCGGTCGGCATCCTGGACGCGATACTTGAAGTCGACAGGCTGGCCGTTCACGAGGATCAGGTCAATCTCAGTGTGGGGTATGCCGAGCGATTCGACCACGTCCTTGACCGAGGGCGTACCGTTGAAGCGATGGGTGAAAGCAACCTGCTGCCTCTCCGGCGGCAGGAAGCTGTTCAGCTCAGCGTAGAATCGCAGATGCACCAACTTCATCGAATTGTCCTGTATCTGGCCGGGCATACACACAGACAATTGTGCCCGATCAACGCAGGTGGGACAACTGACCCGGCAAGCGCACCGCCGCCCTTCGCTCCGGAGCGTTCTGCCCACCCGAACACAGACAGCTGCCCGCACCTGCCGCTTTGACAGCCCCTACGCGCTGGGCTAGACTCCCGACAAGCACAGATCTTCACCAGGACAGTCTCTCAGGAGGGCACCATGCGAACCGTCGAATGGTATGAAGGCAAAGTCCGCATGATCGACCAGCGCAAGCTGCCCTGGGAGTTGGTCACCGTCGAATATGAGAACTACCGGGACGTGGCCGCAGCGATCACCGATATGGTGGTGCGCGGCGCGCCAGCCATCGGCGCGGCGGCGGCCTTCGGCATGGCGCTCGCCGCCAGGCAGTTCGACGCGACAAACCGCCAGGAGCTGCTCCGCTATCTTCAGGAAGCGGCAGCCGTGATGAAGGAAGCTCGCCCAACCGCCGTCAATCTCGCCTGGGCGGTCGACCGCGTGATGGGAATGGCGAGCAGCGAATCGTGGCAGCGCCACGAGGATATGCGCCGCGTGATGCTGCGCGAAGCGCAGCGCATCGCCGATGAGGACGTAGAGATCAACCGGCGCATGGCGGCCCACGGGGCAGAGCTCATCCAGGACGGAGACACGATCCTGCACCACTGCAACACGGGCGCGCTGGCGGCGGTTGACTGGGGCACGGCGCTGGGCGTCGTACGCATGGCGCACGAGCAGGGCAAGCGAATCCACGTGCTGGTGGACGAGACGCGGCCGCGCCTGCAGGGCGCGCGGCTGACCGCCTGGGAACTGAAGCAGGCCGGGATACCCTTCGACCTGATCGCGGACAACGCCGCGGGGCACTTCATGCGCACTGGACAGGTGAACATCGTGCTGGTCGGCTCCGACCGGACAGCGGCGAACGGCGACGTTGTGAACAAGATCGGAACGTACAAGCTCGCCGTCGTTGCCCAGGAGAACGGAATCCCATTCTACCCTGTCGTACCAACGTCAACGGTCGATCTGAATACGCCAGCGGGTGACGACATCCCCATCGAGGAGCGAGACGCGGCAGAAGTGCGTTCGCCGTTTGGATTGGCGATCGTTCCGGATGATTACCCGGTTCGCAACCCTGCCTTTGACGTGACTCCCCACCGCTACGTGACGGGCATTGTCACAGAGAACGGTATCGTCTACCCGCCTTTTGGGCCGCACTTGCGGCAGGCGGTCAAGATGAGCCAGCAGCAGCCCAGACCAGCCGAGGGTGAACCAGAGGAGGAGCCGTTCCTCACCAGCCAGCCCTCGCTGCTTGACGATCTGGAGTACTGAGGCACGCATGGATGCCGAGGTCGCCATCTGGTTGGGGGAGCTGATCGGCAGGGCGGTCGTCGAGCTTGAGTTTGCGCCGGGGCTGACCATCGAAGTGGACGACGATACCAGCCAGTGGCTCCAGCTCATACCCGAAGAGTCACCAGCTGACGGATCGCTGGCCGGTTTCCTCCTCAACTTTCCCTACCGGAGCTGGGCTGGCGACCCGCTTGAGCAACTGGCCGAAGCCGGGCTGATGTTGCCACCTGGGACTCAGGTTGTCGGCTGGGAGGACGGCGCGCACGCGGCCATCCGCCTCCGACCCGATGTGCCACTGGTGGGACTGGCCCATTTCGCGGGAGACATTCTGGAGAAGATCGTCGGGGCTTCGCCAGAGGCCGAGTTAAGCGTGCAAGTCGAGTACGGCTTCTGATCACCTGCGCGCCACGCGCACCAATCCCCGCCACATCACAGCAGAAGGAACAGGCAAAACAGATATGCGCATCGCCATCACAGGCTCGATTGCCTTCGACACCATCATGACATATCCAGGCGAATTCAAGGAGATGCTGATCGCCGAGAGCCTCGACAAGATTAGCGTCAGCTTCCTCGTGGACGACATGACACGGCACTACGGCGGCGTCGCTCCGAATATCGCCTACACGCTGGCACTTCTCGGCGAGCACCCGGTGCTGGTCGGGGCGGCGGGGCAGGACTTCGAGGAGTACCGCCGCGCCCTGGAAGCAGTAGGCGTCGACACGAGCGGCACGCGCGTTCACAGCGACCTGTTCACCGCATCGTTCTTCGTCAGCACAGACCGGAACCAGAACCAGATCGCGATGTTCTACACGGGGGCGATGGCCCGTGCGCGCGATCTGCGGCTGGCGGACGCGCTGCCTGGCAGCCCCGACCTGGTTGTGATTTCGCCCAACGACCCGGCGGCGATGCGCGCCCTGATCGCGGAATGCAAGGTGCGAGGACTGCGCTATCTGTATGACCCCAGCCAGCAGGTGGCGCGTGTCAGCGGGGAGGAACTGCTGGAAGGCGTCACCGGGGCGCACATGCTCGTCGTCAACGAGTACGAGCATGCCGCTCTCCAGAAGAAGACGAGCCTTACGCACAATGGACTGCTGGAGCGAGCGGAGGTCGTGATCGTCACACGTGGCGAGAACGGGACCGACATCTTCACACAAGACGCAGTGATCCACATCCCGGTCGTGCCGCCGCGCGCCATCGCCGATCCGACTGGCGTCGGCGACGGCTTCCGTGGGGGGCTGCTCAGAGGGCTGGCCGCCGGGTGGCCGTGGGAGATCAGCGGGCGTGTGGGCGCGCTCGCGGCCACTTACGTTCTGGAGCAGGTTGGCACGCAGAACCACCGCTACACACGCGCCGAATTCGTGGCACGCTTCCGCGAGCACTTCGACGACGAAGGGCTGCTTGATGTCATGTTGGACGACATCCGTTAGCGTGGGGATGGACGGCTATACGGTCGAGCGACTCTCCGACGAGAGTGTAATCCGGCCATTCCTGATGCGCGATGCGAGCTACGCCGCCTACGCACTTGGCGACCTGGAGCCACCCCACGCGGAGCACGCGACCTGGCTGGGGGCGCTGCGCGGCGGGGGTATCGAAGGCCTGGCGCTGGTCTACAGCGCGTTTGAGCCACCCGTGCTGTTTCTGATGGGCAGCCGGGCCGCGCTCGGCGCGCTGCTCGCGACCGGGGCGCTGCCTCGCCGGGCGCTGGTGCTGGCCCCCCCAAGAGATGAGCCAACGATACGCCGCAGCTACCGCGTCGAGCGCATGGCCCACATGCTCCGGATGCGCGTGACAGCGCAGACCTTCAGACCAGCACCGAATGAAGCTGAGCGGCCGCGGGCGCAGCGCCTCAAGAGCAGCCACTTTCCCGCGATGCGGGCGCTGCTTCAGGAAGCAGCGGCGCACGACGCACGTGACCTGGACGATATTGCGATTGAGACTGGGATGGTGGCAGACGGTATATACTACGGCGTCTGCCAGAACAGTATCCTGGTGGCGATGGCAGGCACGCACCTCATCGCGCCCGTGGCAGGTCTTGCCGCAGTCGGGAACGTAGTCGTTCATCCATCATGGCGCGGCAAGGGGCTCGGCAAGCTGGTAAGCAGCGAGGTGACGCAGGCCTTGCTTGCAACGGGTATCGAGCAGGTAGTGCTCAACGTGCAGCGGGACAACACGCCCGCGATCCGGCTGTACGAGCGACTCGGCTACACGACGGTCAGCCGCTTCATCGAAGGCGTCGTCGAGCGACCTTAGCGCCCCTGCGCCTTAACGCGGTATAATCCGCGCCCTGAGTTGATAATCGACGACACTTCAGCAGGAGCACACATGGCAATCGAGCACGACATCAAAGACACCAGCCTGGCAGATCCAGGGAATCGAGAAAACACTCAACATTACTCCCCTGGGATTGCCGGTTTCCGGAGAGATAAGTTCGGAATTCGGGTACCGCCAGAATCCATTTGGGGAATATTCTACAGAACAACATTTCGGTTTGGATTTCCGGGGTAAAATCGGTGATCCCGTGCGGGCCACAGCCCACGGAAAAGTAGAATTTGCCGGCGTGAAGGGCGGTTACGGAAACTGTATTATTATCAGTCACGGTAACGATCTGAAAACCCTGTTCGGCCACCTCTCCAAAATAAATGTAAAGGTAGGACAGCACATCGAAATCGGTGATTATATCGGGCAGATCGGCAGCACAGGAAGAAGTTCCGGTCCGCATCTGCATTATGAAATCATTCAGAATAACAAAAAAGTAAATCCCAAACATTATTTAAAACTTTAATAGCCCATGCTCAGAATCAAAAAAAACCAGTCCGACAGTATTTCGCAGCTGGACAACGCCCCAATCAGTACTGTTTTAGGATCAGAAATAATGTTCACCGGTGATATACAGGGGAGCCAAACCATAAAAATTGACGGGAAGGTAAAAGGCAATGTTCAGGTTGAAAACGGTGTTATACTGGGAGAAAAAGCCCATATAGAAGGCGATTTAAAAAGCAAGAACGTCATCGTATTCGGCAATATTCTCGGCAATATTTACTGCAATGAACTCATCATCAAAAAATGCGGAACGGTAAACGGCGACATCCAGACCAAAACCATAGAGATCGAAATGGGCGGCAAGTACAACGGAAAACTGAAAATGGATGCGATGCAGCAGCCGGAAGAAGTGATGTAGGATAAATTAATACAATACTTAAATCTTAGACGTCAGTGTTTACATCTAAGATTGAATCATTTAAATCTAAGACTATAACAATATGTTCTTAGATTTTATTTTTTAACCCTAAGACGTCAACGGATATATTTTAGACTATAAGTTTGCAACGTTAGACGTAAATGTGATCATATTAATTTTATATTAAGTACTTTTAATCTCCATAAAATCATTGGGTTATGTCAACACACCATTATCTGAAATCCGGTGCTCATCCGTACCCGCATATTGGGCAGTTTATCCGCTCAAAACTCCTTGAGCTGCATGTATCTTCGCCCGAAGCGGCAAGAAGGTTGGGCGTTTCCACCAGCGCGGTGCACGCGTATTATAAGCAGCCCTCGCTGCAGTTTGGGATCATCTGGAAACTCTCGATGGCGCTGAATTACGATCTGCTGTCGGATCTTATTGCCCGTTACCCGGAAAATTTCCCGGTAAAAACCGACCCGCGAATTGCCGAGCTGGAGAAGGAAGTGGAGATTTTGAGGGGGTTGCTGAAGAGGTAGGTTTGATGGTTGCCACTCGAAAGAATTGGTGAGGGAGCGGCGACTTATTTTATTTGAACTACTTGAGAGTGAAGCTTTCTATATAAAAATATTTTATTGAAGTCTGAAACTATTTTATCCTTTAAATCTATATCGCTAAAGTAGCTGTAAAAATCGATTCCTTCAGAAATAAGAAGCCAATTTTCATCACATTTTTTATATTGTAGTAAGCTTTTTTCTTTACCTTTTATTATTTTATTAAGAATTTCGTCATTAAATGTTGGCACAACTCCAGCAGTCGTTTCTAGATGAAATGATTTTTCTATTCCATCTACTCTTGTCATAGTAATGCTTAATATACTTTCTGGAAGATGTCTGT
>JAANMU010001914.1_pt1 | contig 17036 bp, 14 predicted proteins | sample 7279701 | NCBI WGS metagenome assembly JAANMU01 (sample SAMN14094539, study PRJNA606508) | bioreactor metagenome | isolation source: A lab-scale SPAN reactor treating ammonium-rich wastewater day 57 | place: Ireland: Galway | collected 2017-03-13 | reverse complement strand
GCTCGCGGGGATGGCCCAGGCGTACTTGGTGAGCAGGCCGTTGGCTCGGAGGCGCTGGCGTTCCGTGAGCTGACTCTATTCATTAAAAGCCTTGTATTCTTGGGAAGATATGGAGAAAGTGGGCTATTGTGCAGAGCAATTAAAAATTCATATTCATCCTTAGCCTCTCGTGCTTGGTCTACTGGCTCCAACATGCCAGTATCTTTTTTGCGATAGATTTTGACAGCGACTTTTTCCCCTGCAAATACAGCAGGGAAAACAATCTTTTCTGCCGTATCAAGTAACAAGTCTTTTTTGTCCGGTCTGGGCAGTTGATCCAAATGTACTGGCAGATGTTCTAAACTCATAAATGAGGGTGAATACATAAACCTACTCTATTGAGGTTGTGCTTCATTTGTGTATTCAATTAAAGCAGGAAAATAATCCGAAGCAAAAAATTCTCCGTCGCCACCCAGTACCAAGTATCCACGACTCATTAGAGCCAGGGCGATTTTTAATCTTTCTGCTTGACGATACTCGTCTGTTGTAATTGGGTCAAGCAAGACAAGATTAGCCCAGATGTGACCAGACACAAGAATAGCTTTATTTTCTCCAACAGCCTTCATAATTGACCTATGAATGTGATGCTCTCTTAGTCCGTCATGAATCACTCCTTGGCTTTGAACGACCTTGCCCATCAGAACTAAAACATAATGTTTGCCACTATCGTCAGTATATAGATAGTAGAAAGCCGAAAGTGGTCTTGATTTAAAATCAGGACTTAGTATTTCCAGCTCGGGAACAGGCATCACCCCAGAATTTGCACTCATCTTAGAAACGGATCTTTCTCGTATTCTTAAACCATCAAGGATGTCTCTGTAAAGATGAATTTGCAGCGGACTAAGCTTAAATATCATTTGATGAGCATTGGCAGGAAAGCAAAGATAGAGCACTTGCTCATCTTCATAGTTTTCTAAAGGAAAACTAAACTCAGAGCGAAAAGTGGCAAGTACTGGCTCAGTCGACTCAAGCTGACTCATTTTAGTAGATGTAGTACTAATTGAAAAATGATATCATACATCCTAAATTACCGTACTTCCCTGCTGACACCAGGGAGCCGACATGGCGCGGGGTTGGGGGTGGTAACCCAACCGGGTAAGCCCGTAATAGCTTGGAATGAAGTTTTCCTGAGGTGGCACCTTTTCTGCAGATGCAGGAGACCTCTTGAGCAGTGATGTTTGTGGGGTGTTTTGTTGTATCGCAAGTTTTACATCCTCAGAGACGGCGACCGACCAGAGTCGCCTATGCAGTTCGCTATAAGACGGCGACCGACCAGAGTCGCCTATGCAGTTCGCTATAAGTAGTAGTATGTAAATACAACAGATTGATGTGACGCTCACTGAATCTCTTCGGATGTATAAACTTGCTAACAAGCACTCGTATTAATTAGTCTATAAAGGATATTTATATGCAAAGAAGTATGATTGGTGAGTTGGCCGCAATGGTTGGTGAGACAGTTAGGGTGGCGGGCTGGGTGCAAACCAAACGAGATCATGGTAAGTTGACATTTATTGATCTGAGGGACCGATCGGGGGTGGTGCAGGCGGTAGGTTATCAAAAAATGGGGGAGCTGAGTGTGGAGGCGGTGGTGGAGTTGGAGGCGGTGGTGAAGGCGCGGCCAGAAAAGTTGGTCAATCCTGAACAAGTGCTGGGGATGATCGAGCTGGATGTGCAGTCGTATCAAGTGCTCGGCGAGGCTGGGGAACTGCCTATTCCCATCGATAGTGATGGCTATGAGATAAACGAAGAAGTCAGGATTCAGTATCGCTACTTGGATTTGCGTAGGCCGAGGCTACAGAGGATGCTCAAAATGCGGTCGGACTTTACCCATGCCTTGCGATTAGCCTTGGTGGAGCAGTCATTTGTGGAAGTGGAGACACCCCTTTTGACCAAATCAACCAAAGAGGGTGCGCGGGACTTTGTGGTGCCATCCAGACAGCACCCCAGTAAGTTTTATGCTCTACCTCAGAGCCCACAACAGTATAAACAACTACTTATGACCGCCGGTGTGGAGCGCTACTTCCAGATGGCACGTTGCATCAGAGATGAAGATCTGCGAGCAGACAGAGGTTTTGAGTTTACCCAACTGGATTTGGAAATGAGTTTTGTGACGCAGCAGGAAGTGATGCAGACAGTGGAAGGATTGGTTAAACAGGCGGTCAAAGCAGTGGGTGGAACTTTGCAACAAGACCCCTTTCCTGTTTTCACCTATCAAGAGGCGATGGAGAAGTATGGCGCTGACAAGTTTGATTTAAGAAGTGACAGTGACAAAGAGCAAGGAGTACTAGCTCTTGCCTGGGTAGAGCGGTTTCCTTTCTTCAAGCCAGTCGACAAGGAGGATGTGGCAGAGGTGAGAGATGGTAAAAGTGGCTGGACCTTTACCCACAACCCCTTTAGCATGCCATTACCCGAACATTTGGAGTGGCATTTAGCAGGCGAACATATTGGCGAGATTGTGACCCAGCAATATGACCTAGTCTGCAATGGGTATGAGGTGGGTGGTGGTAGTATTCGTGCCCATCGCCCCGAAATATTACGTGCGACCTTTAAGATCATGGGCTATAGCGACGAGCAAATTGAAGAAGGCATCGGTCACATGCTGAAAGCCTTTACCGTGGGTACGCCCCCGCATGGTGGAATTGCTTTAGGCATGGACAGGTTGGTCATGTTACTGCTCGGTGAAACATCACTCAGAGAAGTGACACCTTTTCCCATGACATCTTCAGGCAGAACTGCTATCATGGATGCACCTAGTAGTCTCTCAGCCGAGCAATTGGCAGAGTTGAGTTTGGTGGTGAAGGGGTAAGTGACGCGTCACCCTGAACTTGTTTCAGGGTCCTGTTGGAAAACAGATGTTGAAGATAAAAACAATGTTGGAATACGGGATGCTGATCCCGATTTTATCAGGACAGCATGACGAGTAAAGGGGTGGGTTAGGCATAATAGTCAAAAAGGTTGGAAGATTTAGGATTAAATCCGGAATGACGACAAAATGAACAACATTCAGTCAGTAAATATCCCACTTTCACCAGATTTTTGGCCACGGCCGATTACGAAAACACAGTGGCTGTCTTTGGTGGGGTGGAGTTTATTGTTGCTAATTATGGGAGGAGTGAATACAGCTTGGTGGCAAATGCCGGCAGTGTCAGCTCAACCACCAACATTGATTGAACTACCTGAGCTGCCACCGATTCCAATTGCTAAAGACAGAGTGACGTTATTGGGAGATGGAGCAGAGTCGCGTTGGTCTGACTTACCAGCTGAGGATGTTGATAGCCAAGTATCGACCTTAAGTCATATGGGCGGCGATGGTGAAGTTGAAATGCATGTGGTTAATCCTCTGGGTCAAGTCAATGCCACTGCCTATTATGTGTGGGATGTGGCTAGTCAAACTGTTTTAACTGAAAAAAATTCTCAAGAAAAGTTGCCTCCGGCTTCCACCATGAAGTTACTGACGGCCATGGTGGCATTAGATTTATATGAAGCGGATCAGCTGCTTACCATCGCCAGTCAGGATATGTGGGAAAACCAGCTTGGTTTACAGGTTGGTGAATCATATAGTCGAGACGACCTGCTGGCTGCGTTATTGGTGTCTTCTTCAAATGAAGCTGCCTATACTCTAGCTCGTCAACATCCAGAAGGAATCTCAGGCTTTGTCCAAGTCATGAATGAAAAAGCGAAGTCGATTGGATTGACCAACACTCAAGTTCAAAATCCGGCTGGCTTTGACCATCCTGATCAGTTTAGTACTGCCATTGATCTGAGTCGATTGGCACAAGTTGCTTTAAGTTATCCAGAGATTGCCCAATTAGTATCATCGCCGGTGGTTGAAATTGCCTCCCAATCTAACCAACGCTTGATTTCTTTACGCAACACTAATGCATTGTTGACCAATGACCCGACTGCGCTCGGGATTAAAACTGGCACCACCCCTCTGGCCAAAGAAGTGCTGATTTCTCAGTTTGATAGAAATGGCCATCAAATTGAAGTGGTTGTTTTAGGCAGCCATCAACGTTATGTCGACACACAGTTGTTGTTGGATTGGGTGCTTAATAAATATGTTTGGGTTGAGATTTAGGCTACTACTGCAAGTCGCCCAATCTCCTGTTACAATCAACCTGTTATGACAATCACTGTGATTGGCACTGGCTTTGTGGGGGTGGTGACCGCCGGCGTGTTTGCCGAGCTGGGGCATCAGGTTTATGGGTTAGATATTGATCAAAAGAAGATTGCTTCTCTGAATCAAGGCGACTTACCTTTTTTTGAGCCAGAATTGAAAGAGTTGGTCCTGGCAGGTTTACAGACCAAGCGACTGCAATTTACCACTGATTATCAAGTGGCAATTCCAGATTCTCAAGTTATCTTTGTCTGCGTAGGCACGCCATCGGCTGATTCCGGAGCTGTTGATCTGACCTACGTGGAGTCAGCATTGCTTGAAGTGGCTAAATACCTGATACCTGAAGCCATTGTGGTCGTCAAGTCCACCGTTCCGCCTGGTTCCTTTGACCACTTTGCCAAAATTATGCAAGAAGTAACCAAGGTGCCTGTTGCACTAGCTTCAGCACCAGAATTTTTACGGGAAGGTTCAGCCGTATCTGAGACTCGTCACCCCAGCCGAGTTGTGATCGGTACGACTGATGATCGAGTTTTTACGATACTGCGCAACCTTCATCAACCCCTGGGTGCCCCCATTCTCCAAATTTCACCCGCTTCCGCTCAAATGGGCAAGTACGCCGCGAATGCCTATTTAGCGACCAGGATTACGTTCATCAACCAAATTGCCGATCTTTGCCAACATAACGGTGCTGACATAGAGGAAGTTATCAAATCCATGGGCTTTGATCCCCGAATTGGTAATCACTTTTGGTATCCTGGATTAGGCTATGGAGGTTCGTGTTTTCCCAAGGATGTTAAGGAATTGGCTTATTTTTCTCGGACTGTAGGTTATGGTGACAACTGGTTTAACTCGATGCAGGAGTTCAACGAGGGTCGGATCACTCGAATATTAGATGACGTCTTGGTTAAAGTCGGTGGAGTGGATGGTCAAAAAATCGCCGTCCTCGGTCTATCCTTCAAACCCAATACCGATGACACTAGAGAAGCGCCAGCTTTGAAAGTGATTCCTTATTTGTTGCAAAAAGGTGTGGCTCAAATTCAGGTTTATGATCCGCAAGTCCAGTTGAGTCGGACGCCTTTCGCCAATCATTCAGAAATTGACCAGGTTAACCAATCGACAAATATCGCTCAAGCCTGTCAAGATGCAGATGGCATTATTTTATTAATTGAGTGGCCAGAAATTGTTGAGTTTGAGTACAGTCAAATTAGAAACAAATCAAAAAACCAGTGGCTGCTGGATGCTCGCAATCAACTTGACCCTCAAGCATTGAGTGACGCTGGTTTTCAGTACCTAAGTATTGGACGAACCTGGAATAAATCTCATGAGTAATCAAAAAATTCTGATCACTGGTGGTAGTGGTTTTGTGGGTAGTCACCTGGTTGAGTATTTACGGCAATGTGGTGAAGGACAGATTCACATCACTACTTATGGATCAAGCGATGACTTGGTGCAAAAGCTTTTACCCACAGAGGCTATTCATCAAATTGATTTAACTGATAGTGAAGCAACTTCAGATCTAATAACAGACCTCCAACCAAACCAAATCTACCACTTGGCCTCATTTGCCACCACTGGTCTGAGTTTTGAGCAAGTGGGCAGAACTTTACAAAATAACACTCAGTTGCAATTAAGTCTGCTCGAGGCTGTTCGTATGCAATCACCTGATTCAAGGTTGTTAATTGTTGGTTCGGCGGAGGAGTATGGATTGTCACACGATGGTGAGCTGCCAATTAAAGAGGATCATCCACTTAGACCGGTTAATCCATACGCGGTGTCTAAGGTTACCCAAGATTTGTTGGCCTATGCTTACACACACTCATATAATTTGAACATTGTTCGAGTTCGACCATTTAATCACACTGGCGAAAGGCAGACCACTCAGTTTGTGGTTCCTGCCTTTATGGAACAAATTGTGGCGATTGAAGCTGGTCGACAGCCGACTTTGAAAGTTGGCAATTTAGACAGTATTCGGGATTTTTCTGATGTTAAAGATATAGTCAAAGCCTATACACTGTTAATGACTACTGGTAAAACAGGTGAGGTTTATAATGTCGGTAGTGGGGTGGGCACTTCATTGCAACAAGTTGTTAAACAGCTCCAAGCCCTGGCCAAGGTGCCTATTCAAGTCGAGCTTGATCCAACTCGACAAAGACCGAGTGATGTTCCAGCAACTGTGGCAGATATTTCCAAAATTGAAGGCCTTGGTTGGCAACCAACTATTGCTTTGTCGGAAACACTAGAGAGAGTATTAAGTTGGTGGAGGGAAAAGTAACTCTTTGTTCTCCTGTCCTGACAAGGTCGGGGCAGGATCCTCCAAGCAAGGAAGCATAATAATTATTGAGCATCAAACAATTTCGATTTAATTTAACAAAGAACTTTAATTTATTGCTTAGTAATTAGAAATAGAAAGTAACAAATTATGAAAAAAGCCTTTATCACTGGTATTACAGGTCAAGACGGCTCTTATTTAGCCGAACTTTTACTCGAAAAAGAGTATCAAGTTTATGGCTTAACTCGACGCACTAGCACTCAAAACTTTGCTCGAATTGAACATTTAATGCATCATGACCGACTACAGCTAGTATCTGGTGACTTGATTGACCAGCACTCCTTGACTACCGCTATTCGCGACATTCAGCCAGACGAAGTTTACAACTTAGCGGCCCAGTCATTTGTTCAAACTAGTTGGGAACAACCAGTGCTAACAGGAGAGTTTACTGCCATTGGAGTAACTCGAATGTTGGATGCTTTAAGATTAGTTTGCCCAACCGCCAAGTTTTATCAAGCCAGTTCGAGTGAAATGTTTGGTAAGGTTCAGGAGGTACCCCAAACTGAGCGCACTTCATTTTATCCTCGCTCACCTTATGGGGTAGCTAAAGTCTACGGTCACTGGATCACCGTCAATTACCGCGAGTCATTTAATATGTTTGCCGTTTCAGGCTTGCTGTTTAATCATGAGTCACCCAGAAGAGGTTTAGAATTTGTCACGCGTAAAATTGCCAATGGTGTCGCTCGAGTTAAATTAGGTAAACAAACCCATGTTGAGCTGGGAAATCTAGAGGCCAAACGTGACTGGGGCTATGCTAAAGACTACGTAGAGGCCATGTGGCTGATGCTACAACAGAATCATCCAGAAGATTTTGTGATTGCTACGGGTGAAACGCATTCAGTTAGAGAGTTCTTACAGCTGGCTTGTCAAGTTGCTGACCTGCCAGATTGGGAGGCGGTCTATAAACATAACCCAGTTTTTGATCGACCTGCTGAGGTAGATTTGTTGATTGGAGATGCATCCAAAGCTAAGGAGAAATTGGGCTGGTCGCCAAAAGTGACTTTCCCCGAGTTAGTTGAGTTGATGGTGCGGGCAGAGCTAGAGCTGGAGCAGGGTCATGAAAAAGCGTCAGCTTGAAACAGCATGGTGGGCTCATCGCTCTGAACTCGTGGCGGGGTCACAAAGTCATAATGGCTTGATGAATAGATACAAAAAAACATAGAGTATTGGATGCTGAAACAAGTTCAGTATAACGGGTCAGCAAATCACTTAGCATGACGGGTAAAAGAGCACTCAGTAAGAGACGATATATAGAAACTCATTTGTGATGAAAAAAGCAGTTATCATTTTACCTACTTACAACGAACGAGAAAATATTACTCATACGATCGAGGTTTTGCAGGATGTTTTTACCAAAGTTAAAAATTGGCAAATGTCAATTTTGGTAGTTGATGATACTTCACCAGACAAAACTTATGAAGTAGTTGCCCAAATCGCCAACCACTCACCAAATGTCCATTTGCTGATCAATAAGCAAAAAAATGGTTTAGGTGCGGCCTACCTAAAAGGCATGGCCGAAGCTTATGGTCGATTAAAAGCGGATGTTGTTTTTGAGTTTGATGCCGATCTGTCTCATGACCCGACTAAAATTCCTGAGATGTTAACCAAAATTGACGCGGGTGCCGATTTTGTGCTCGGATCGCGTTATATCCCTGGTGGTGGTATTCCTAGTAATTGGGGCTGGCATCGAAAGTTCTTAAGCATTGTGGGCAACTGGACCATAATGCTAGTTTTGACTAACTTCAAAATTCGGGACTGGACATCTGGATACAGAGCCATTCGTAAGCCAGTCTACGAACAAGTTCATCACTTGGTTAAAGGCCCACAGTTTACGGGCTATACTTTTCAAGTTGGATTTTTATATAACGCGGCTAAAGCAGGATTTAAAATTGAAGAAGTACCTTACCAATTTACAGATCGAGTTTATGGGCATTCCAAGATTGGTCCGGAATACCTGAAAAATACTTTGGCTTACATATTTTCGACTCGTATCAATGAGATTATTCACCATCGAGTGTTTAAGTTTGCAGTGGTGGGTGGGTTTGGAGCGGTGGTGCAACTCACCTCATTAGCACTTTTTCGTAACTTTTTTCCTTATCAATTAGCAAATTTTTTATCAGTAGAAATGGCAGTTTTATCCAACTTTCTCATTAACAACGTTTGGACATTTAAAGACAGAAAACTGGCATGGCGTGCTATGCCTCTCAAGTTTATCCAGTTTAATATTGCCTCATTTGGCTCGGTTTTGATTCAGGTGATAGTGGCATTTTTAGGAGAAAATCTGATTGGTCTCAAGCCTCTGTTGGTAACGCCAATTTTTAATATGACTATCGACACTGCCTCTATTTTTGCCATCACAGGCATTTTGCTTGGTATGATGTGGAACTTCTTTGCCTATAATCGATTTATTTGGAAAAAGGCTTAAGAATCCATCACTTGGTCTGTGTGTGCCACTTGAATCGCCATAGATGTCCAGAACTTGACTCAGAAGCAATTCAGGATCTCGATATAGGCATGATAGCTATTTGTGTATTTGAGACCACAGATCTAGCCTACAGTGATGTTTTAGTGGTGCAGCATGGCTTAAAAGAATGTCAAAAACGAAATATTCAACTATCAAATTATTTTTATTTAAACACCGCTGGGAAATTTTGTTGGTAATTGGGTTAGTGATGGTGGCGGGCTTTTTACGCCTATATCGACTTGAAGAATCTATGCAGTTTTTAGGCGATCAAGGTCGAGATGCTCTGCTTGTGGCTCGAATTTTCAAACAAGGCGATCCAGTTTTCATTGGTCCAGTTACCAGCATTGGCAACATGTACTTGGGTCCTTTGTACTATTATTTTATGTTACCCTGGTTGTGGTTAAGTTACCCAAGTCCGCTTGGTCCTGCAGTGGCGGTGGCAATTTTAGGGACATTAACAGTGTTGGTCGTTTATCTATTCGGTCGGGAGGTTTTTGGCAAAAGAGCAGCCGGTATTGCGGCTATTTTAGTTGCTATTAACGCAGTGGCTATCACTCATTCTAGGTTTAGCTGGAATCCTAACCCCCAATCGTTGGTTGCAACCCTGATGTTGTGGGCTATTTATCGGGCTGTATCTAAATCAAGCTGGTATTGGCTGGGGGTATCTGTTTGTTTTGCCATTTTGTCGCAATTACATTACATGGCTTTGCTGACATTGATTCCAGCAATTGTGGTGTGGCTTTATCAATTAATCAGGTTATATTGGTCAAGAGTGAATGAAAATAAAGGAAGACATAAGCAAGCCAAGAATTCTCATGAGATGCTAAAGCAAGTTCGAGGTGACGGAAAAAAAGCACAAAAAACTTTTTGGGTGGCAACGGTGATATCAATGGCAATTTTCTTGATGTCATTGACTCCCTTGGTACTGTTTGACCTCAAGCATGGCGGGGTCAATCTGAAGGCATTTCAAGATTTGATGGGTGGGCAAAATTCAATTTCTCAACCGACTGGTGAGGGGTGGGAAAAAGTTGTCACTATTCTGAAGGCGACTCGTGGACGAGCCATGTACGTCCTCTTAGATACGCAAATTGGTGGAGAGTGGAATCGTAACACGATTATTCTGGTTAGCCTAATTAGCTTGGTTATTTTTATAATGTATCGTAGTCGAGATCGTCTGCCTCAGGGATTGTGGTTAATTCTACTTTGGCTTGGCACAGCTATTCTGGGCACGAGTCTGTACTCTCACTCCATTTATGATCATTACATTTTATTCGCTCTGCCCGCAGTCTGGTTGTTGGTTGGTTGGCTGTTAGCTAGTTTATCGCGACTTCACCTGATCGTGGCCGTTACAGTTGGCTTGCTACTGCTGGTTATAGCTAACTACAATTTGCAACAGTTGTCTTTTACAGGTGGTGGTAAAACCGTCAAAGATATAAAACTAATCACTACCAGTATTGCTGATCGTATTAATGAGGGTGAAAGTTATAACATTGTCTTAATTTCAGACAGTCGTGATTACTATGGACAACACTATCGGTACTTTTTGGATACATATGAAGGTAAGGAACCTATAAATCCCGAGCATGATGATACTCAGCAAATCAGTACTTTAGTGATTATTGATGAGCAAAATATGGGGGATCAGGTTTATTTCTTACCATTTTATGCTATTCCTGCTTTTGGTCAAAGCCAATCGATTGATCGATATCAGGCTCCAACCAATGTCACCGTGACAATCCTGAGGAAGTAGTGTAAAGTTAGTTTGTATGTCTCAACCGTTTTTATCTATTATCATTCCTGCCTACAACGAACTAACCAATCTTGAAGCTGGAGTTCTAGATGAGGTTGTCGACTTCTTAAAACTGCAAAAATTCCGATGGGAGGTGATTCTAACCGATGATGGCTCAAATGATGGTACTGCTCTAGCCCTGGATAAATTTGCCCACCAACACCAGCATTGGCAAGTTTTACATAACCCGCATCGCGGCAAAGCGGCTACCGTTTCAGCCGGCATGCTCAAAGCTCGAGGGGAGTGGCGACTGTTTACGGATTTTGATCAATCTACGCCTATCTCAGAGGTTACCAGGTTACTTGAGAAAACTAAAGATGATTATCAAGTCGTGATTGGCTCCAGAGAAGGTGAGGGTGCTCAGCGCGATCAAGAACCTTGGTATAGACACTGGATGGGTCGAGTTTTTAATTTGGTAGTGCGGACTTTGACTATTCCCCACATCCAGGACACTCAGTGTGGTTTTAAACTATTCTCCGCCACTTCAACCGAGCAACTTTTTCCTAGCTTGAGAATTTATGGCGGCCTAACTCCTCGTCAGGATGCCTTTACGGGTGCTTTTGATGTTGAGCTGTTATTTCTAGCTCAGCGCCAGGGTTTGAAAATTGCTGAAGTACCGATTACTTGGCGACATCGTCACACCGATCGTGTAAGTCCCATTAAGGATAGCATTCGGATGTTTAGGGATGTGCTACGAATTAGATTGGCTGCCTGGCAAGGGGTCTACCAATCATGAAACTCGGGCGAAAATTGGTTTGGTCGACCTGCAACTGGTGGTGGTTGGCAGTAGTTGCTTACAGCTTTTCACTAACATTGTTTGCAGTGTGGTCTTTTTCTTTAACCGATCCCAACCTAGTTTTCACCTCTTGGGCACCTTATTGGCAAACTCAAACTTGGCTCTGGCAAAATATATATGCGGATCCGGTCCTGCAGGCTCGGTTGTATGTATTGCTAGTCTCCTTAGTTATCGCTAGTTACGGATTGTTGATATGGAGATGGCGATTATTGACCCGTCATGCTGAACCCCCCTTTACCCGTCATCCTGAACTTGTTTCAGGATCTTCCAACTCTGGATCCAACGACCGTTCTGAGATGCTGAAACAAGTTCAGCATGACAAAGTAAGAGGACATCAACATTCGTCTATTTTCAACAAGCACCTAATATTTGCCCTCGGCCTCATCCTCCTCCCCCTGCTTTTCTCCTACAACGCCCTGTCCCACGACATGTTTAATTATCTGTTTAACGCGAAAATGGTGGCGGTGTATCAGGCGAACCCCCACGTTCAGGTTGCTTTAGATTTTGCCCAGGACAACTGGACGCGTTTCATGCACAACACTCACACTCCCGCACCTTACTGGTATGGGTGGACGGGTATCAGCTTGATTCCGTTTTTTCTTGGTTTAAGCAAATTCACTTTGTCTTGGTGGTTATTTAGACTGTTTTCAGTCTTGAGTTGGGTGGGATTATGGTGGAGTTGGCACAAGTGGGGGCAGTGGCGAGGTCAGTCCATTTCAACAACCTGGAAATTAGCCATTGCCTTGTTGCCTTTGATGCTAATCGAAATCATCGCTAACGGTCATAACGATCTATGGATGATGGTGCCCGCTATTTTTAGTTTAGGCATGATTTTGTATCGTAAATTATGTTGGTCAACTCTACTCGGATCAATTGTCTTACTCGTCTTTTCCATCTCCATCAAGTTTGCTACTGCAGTCTTATTACCACTTTGGTTGCTGATATTTATCAGTCGATTGATGAGCGAGTGGAGTCGCCATTCTGGATTTAATTCGGTATCTTCTAAGCGTGGATCTAGCTACATACTCAGGAGACTACTCCCTCTCACCCAGCTCTTGATTCAATTATCTCCCTTATTCGCATCCATCATGCTTTTTACTCCACTCTTAATTTCGCGCTCCCAACAATTTTTACCTTGGTACTTAACCTGGAGTCTGGTCTGGATTCCTCTATTTACTTGGAAAATTCATCCACCATCAACCAATCGGCAGTTAACCCAACCAAATTTTTATCGACTCAGCCTCTTTATCTCAGCATTTACTAAGCTTTGGATTGTTTGGCTGATCGCCCTGAGTATTTCCGCCCTCTTCCGCTATGTTCCCTGGCTCCTCACCGGCGGTGAGTATACAATCGACTTACTCATTCAACAAAAATGGATTTTGTGGGTTTGTGGTATACTTATCAGCGGGATTATGATAGCTAAATTACATTTAAATAGAAAAAACGATCTCAATCATTCGTAAACTGAGGTACCAGTAATAAAGGGTCTTTAAGTGATAATCTATAGAAAATATTATGTTGTATGCTAGCTAACACTTGTTTCTGACAGTAATTAGAAGGAGGTTGTCTATGGCAGATGAAAGATTTAAATTGACGAATGAAAAGTTGTGGGCAAGTGCTATTGAAGAATTTAAGACATTAAATACAGTTAGTTTTGTCCAAGAGCTGTACCACTTTGCCAGCCACATACTTTCAAGGGAGGGTGTTACTCTAGACTCTCTAATAAATACTCTAAATCAAAATAATAAAGAGTCGACTACGTTGTTAGCGTATTTAGTTGGTGTGATGCAGAGGGTCTACACCGAGGGGCTGTTAACAGATCAACAAGCCAGGGATATGATTACACTGCTTGGTATAAATAGTGCTGAGGATACGAAAAAAGTGGTTCCGAAAGGGAGGCGAATCGAAAGTTCTACGGATTGGATGGGTTTTTACGAAATGTATCAATTTCTATTTGATGGCGTACGGTTCTTTCCAGTTGAGCCTGATTTAGAGTAACTAATGGTTTATCAAGCAGTAAACTTTTTAATAGTCTTTAGAGGTCATTTACAGATGTAAGGTACTTAAGTTACTATCAATTCTAGGATATATGAGCTTTATGCGATAATGGGGGGTATGAATTTAGTAAAGCGAATCAAGCAGGTGGATAAACGTTGGTGGTGGGTTTTGGGTGGGTTGAGTTTGTTCTATTGGATACTACATCTTCCTCAACTGACATTTTTGCCAATTTTTGCGGATGAAGCCATTTATATCAGATGGGCGCAGCTAATTCTGGATGATCCAGGGCGATATTTGTTTTTCCCACTAAATGATGGTAAAACGCCCTTGTTTATTTGGAGCCTGGTGCCGTGGTTGCAAGCTGGCTTTGATCCGCTGTGGATGGCTCGATTTTGGAGTTTGGTGGGCGGATATGTCCAAATGGGACTTTTAGGCATACTGGCTCGGACTTTAGGGTTAAGGCGAGGAGCAGTAGCGTTGTCCATGTTACTTGGGGCAGTTTTGCCATTTTGGTACTTCAACTCCCGGCTGGCATTAATGGACGTCTGGCTGTCAGTTTGGTTGAGTTTAAGTTTATGGGCGACGTTGAAATTAGTTTTGAGAAAATCTGGCTATATGTCGGTCGAACAGGAAGTAGTTGATGCCCAATTTAACAGGCCGAAATGCTTGTTAATCAACTCCTGGCAAGTATTTATTGCTGATCGATCAGCTTGGAAATGGATATTCATATTAGCTATTTCACTTGGTGCCGCCATTTGGACCAAGTTACCCGCCGTTTTGTGGTTGTCCGTCTTGCCCATTTGGGCATTTTATCCCAAGAATGTTGATCGAGTGTCTAGATTGGTCTTCATCTGGCAAATTGCTGTGGGCTTGGCTCTGGGTTTAGGCCTGTTTGTTTTACTAGCTTTTGTTCCTAGTTTTCCTCAATTGTTTTCCCGAGGTGGCGACTTTTTGTTTTCTTTCCCAGATTTAATTGCTCAACCTATTGGTAGTTCATTGAGAAGGCTGCTCAGTTTTCCGGTTAATATTGCCATTTACGCCACGCCATTAGTTTTAATTACACCCTTGATCGGTTTGATGTTTAAAGATCATCGTCGCTTGCAAATCATGCTCCTTTTCACAATTTTAGCTTTTCTTGTACCCATGATGGTTCTAGGGCGAGTTGTCTTCTCTCGATATTTACTACCAGCCGCGATTCCTCTGACCTTATCCGCCGGAGTTTTAATCGCCTCACTGCTCGCCCTTTATGATCAATCGCAAACATTGGTTAAAAAAGGATTGGTAGCTCTCGGGTTAGGTCTATACCTATCAAATGTTCTCAGCGGGAGTACCGCTATGATAGTTGGCTCTTTAGTCGATCTCAACCTGCTGCCCCTCAATGCCAGCGACCGATCGCAATACTTGCAAGAATGGTCAGCTGGCTTTGGTACCAAGCAAGTGACGGAAGCCTTACTTGAACAATCAAAAGACAAGAGAATTGTCGTGGCATCTGAAGGTTATTTTGGCTCACTGCCAGATGGCTTGCTAGTTTATCTTTATCGTCAACCCGTTGACAACATCTTTGTAGATGGTATCGGTCAGCCAGTTAGAGATATACCTGATGATTTTTGGCAAAAAGTTGACCAATTAGGTGGTTATGATCAGGCTTGGCTGGTGGTGAACTCTCATCGTAACTTTATAGATTTTGCTCCCGAACAGTTGCTTGCCGAGTACTGCCGACCATTAGGAGGGGTGTGTTTGCAAGTGATAAGGATTAATGATTCCAGAGCCGAGGCGCCCTGAATCACCGCAGGGTCTTGAACTTTTTTTAAGATTTATTCAGGGTTATCCAAACAAGAAGTGCTCGATTGGGTTGGATGATGATGGATTTAGTCCAGCTTGATGGATAGTGAGGCTGTTCAGCATGACGGACAATTAAGATTGCTGGATACTGGATTATGTCTGGGAATGTCGGCAAAGGCAAGGTGAGTCAGAGAATTCCGACAAATAACTTAAGTATGTCAAGGTTTGTTTGATACATATATAGTATATATTTACAGGATGTTTAGGGTCGGATAGGATACTTGTCTGGTAGGAATCACATACCAGGCATGATTCGGTGTTGGTTAAATCTCCCAGAAAACAATGAACATTGGCGACAGAGGGTGCTGAGGCACGCCTGTTCGACTCCTCTATCAACCCTTCACTTTGCTCACACCTTAAGTTTACAAACCACTAACCTAGATGATTTACGACGATTGTTTGATCAAGTCCACCAAGCCACCACCCGCCTCGAGCAACTCATCATTCGCCATCGCCTCCATAATGAGCGAGCCACCAAAGTTAATCTAAATCAAACCCTGCGGTCAGTGGCTAATCTTTTTGATCGACCTGACGTGAGAATCGATGTAATTTCTCCTCATACTCGACCTCTCTACTATCGGTGCGCACAGACTCAGTTTGAAGAAGTTATGGTGTGTTTGCTGAGCAACGCTGTAGCAGCTTATGAAAAAAATCATCAAAAGCACATCATGGTGGCTTTGAAACAAGTTGCGGATCGAATATTGGTGGTGGTGAGCGATGTTGGGGTAGGCATGTCGCTGAATCGCTGGCAAGCCCCCATCTCCTCCAAACCTGGCGGCGGTCTAGGACTACTTTTTGCAAGGCAAGTCGTTGAAAAAAATTTGGGCGGCCAATTGTTGATTAACAGCATGCCCCGAGTTGGTACTCGTGTGATTCTTAACTTACCACGGGCTCGCTGAAGCGATAGCCATAACCACGAATCGTGTCAATACAAGTAATGTGATGACCGAGTTTGGCTCTGACGCGTCTTAGGTAAACATCAATTGTTGTTGGTTGAGGTGGTTTGGCATGTCCCCAGATGGTTTTAACCAAAGTTTCTCGCGTTACCACTTTGGCGGGATCTCTCATCAACACCGCCACCAGCGCCGCCTCCTTCTTTCTCAATTTGTAAGTATTACCTAACAATGATAGGTTGCCAGTTAGCATGTCCAGCTGACAGGTGGTGGTTCTGATAATGCTGTCCTCGGGCATCCTTTGTAGGTAGATATACTGTTTGAGCTTAAGTAGTAACTCAGTTGGGTGGAGGGGTTTACTTAAGTAGTCCAGAGCACCTCGCACTAGACCCTGCGATCGATGTTGTGGATTAGCCAGATAGGACATGAGCATGATTTTGGTGTTCAGGCTAGAATCATGCAAATACGAGACAAGTTCTAAACCACTTCCATCTGGTAAAACTCGATCAATCAGCGCCACCGCATATTGTTTTTTCTCGAGTAAAAGATAGGCCGAAGCTACCCTAGAGCAAGCATTAATTGAGTCAAAGTGAGGAGAAAGGAGTTCGGTTAAATTGGTTCTTAAGATTGAGTCGTCTTCGACAATGATTAAAGATGAACTATTCATAATAGCTCAAAGTATATCGATTTCATGATTTGAGTCGATACGTAATGGGTGTGTGAGAGGTTAGATTGAGCTTGGTGGCCGCTCGACAGTTGAGGTACAATA
>JAANMU010001913.1_pt1 | contig 17047 bp, 15 predicted proteins | sample 7279701 | NCBI WGS metagenome assembly JAANMU01 (sample SAMN14094539, study PRJNA606508) | bioreactor metagenome | isolation source: A lab-scale SPAN reactor treating ammonium-rich wastewater day 57 | place: Ireland: Galway | collected 2017-03-13 | reverse complement strand
CGCAAGTTTTTCGAATTGTGTATCATTTGAAATGAAAAAGTGAATTTGTTGTGGATTGTTTGTTAATGTTACTGATTGTCTCCAAAATACATTTTTTTGAATGGTTTGTGTACCATGGACAAGTAAAATGACTGCTAAAACAAGAAGCACGAAAAAAATCCAAGGGGTTGTGGATTTATTTGTTTTTGAAATAATAATTATAAGGTAAATTGAAAAGAAAATTGCAAATGCAAAAACATTTATCGCTGTAGTTAACTCTGAAAATGAATCTGATTCCACGGCGGTCGAATTTGTCAATTGGATAAATATCGCAAGAAGAACTATAAAAATGATAAAGCCAGTAAATGCGGATTTTGCGAATATGTCGATGTTTCTGATGTCGTCAAATAATTTTTCATTTATGCTTGTTTTTGACGTCCAAAGGCGCCAAGTTTGATGTGCAAAATATCCAGTTAGGATTGCCAAAACAAAACTAATGGGTACGAAAGTTATGAAACCTTCCAAATTCATTTAATTACCTAATTTGTTTTGTGGTTCGGTTACATGCGCGTGGCGCACGATTCGCAGGATTCGCCCGAGCCGTGCGAGTGGGGTTCCTTGGCGCTCAACGCGCCCTTGCGCGCGGGCGTCACAAGAAACCTGAAAAAGCGCATGCCGCTTTTGATCGTGCGCGGGAACTCGCTTGGGGTCGTCAGACCCTGCCAGACTTTTTCGGCGATATAGCTTGGGCGAATATAGTATTCGCGGCGCGCGACGTCGCACAAGTCCACGAGTTCTTCGCTTGAAAGACCCGGACGCGACACAATCGAATTGTGGTTGCCGTCGGGCAACAGCCAGTCGCTCCACCGGTCCGCCATCAATAACCCTTCGGATTTGGCCCAATGGTAGGCTTCGGTTCCCGGATACACCATGATCGGAAAAAACTGGGCGGTGTCGGGATTCAGTTCCTTGGCAAAATCAATGGTTTTTTTGACGGTTTCCTTGGTCTCGCCCTTGTTGCCAAGCATGAAGCACCCGTGCACGAGCATTTTGGCCTCGCGCGTGTCCTTCATGAACTGGCGGATCTTGTCCACCGTGGTGCCCTTCTTGATGTTGTTCAAAATCGTCTGGTCCGCGCTCTCGAAACCCACGCAGATGAGCCGGCAATTGGCCTTTTTGAGCCATTGCAAGACTTCAAGTTTGGCGTCCGCACGCGAATTGCACGTCCACTTGATTTTCAGGTCGCGGCGCAAAATTTCTTTGCACAAGTCGATCGTGCGCTCGGGATCCTGCGTGAGCGTGTCGTCCTCGAACATGATGTCCTGCACTTCGGGCAGGTTTTTCTCGATCCATTCCATTTCGTCGACCACGTTCTTGACCGACCGCGGCCGAAACGTGTGACCGGTGAACGTTTGGGGCCACTTGCAGAACGTGCAACGGTACTTGCACCCCCGCGCGCTCACGATCGTGACCTCGGGATACAAAACGCTTGGATAAAAATAATTCAAAACATTGCAGTGTTTTTTGTACGTTTCCGAATTGAACGGAATCCAATCGAGTTCCTCGCTCGACAATTCGGCGCGTTGGTCGGTCAACTGCATTGTGAAATCGTCGGACGATTTCGCAACACGCGAACCATCGGTTCGCGTTGTGGTGCCGTCTTTTTTTCGGTACGCGATGCCGGGCACGTTTTCAACCGGTGTCTTGTTCATCAGCGCGAGCGCGACGTCGCGGCTCGTAAAATCGAATTCGCGCATGGCCAGCCAGTCGGCGGCCGGCATTTCTTTTAGAGACTGCTCGGGCAATGCGCTCACATGGTCGCCCACCGTCAAAATCTTGGTGTCCGGCAACGCTTTTTTGATCTCGGCCGCCACCTTGGCATCGTTTTCAAACGAAGAAGTTACGGTCTGCAATACGATCAAATGCGGCTTGAATGCCCGGAGTTTTTCCATGGTCTGCGCCAAGTCCACGGACTCGGCGGGCGCGTCGATCAGTTTGACATCAAAACCCGTTTTTTCGAGTACGCCGGTTGCGTACCCGAGCCAAATCGGATAGTACACGCAACCGCCCTTGCTGACGCCCGGAGAGCGCGAGTCTTTACTAAACTTGAAAAAGAACGGGGGATTCAGGGTCGCGATGCGAAACTTTTTGTAATCGCCGACAAACTCTTGCGGGGGGCGAATCGATGCGCCCAAATAGGGGGTGGAAGGCATTCTTAGATCACTGCGTTTTCATATATAAATGGGATTGGCAAAGGCACTCTACTTGTGGCCCTTTTGTTTTTTATAACGAAATTTGTGTCTTTTAAGGGGGCTTGGTACGGTTATTCGGTTCATCCCTTTTTGTCCATGATTTCCTTGAGCCGGAGGTTGCTTTCTAGGAGTTCCATTGTGGTTCCGGCGTCTAACCATTCGCCTTTGATCGTGTCCGCGGCCAAAGCATTTTGTTTCATGAAAAACTTGTTGACTTCGGTAATCTCGGTTTCGCCGCGCGCCGACGGCTTCAGCGTCTGAATGACTTCAAACACTTCGGGCACGTACATGTACACGCCGATCGAGATGAGTGTCGAGGGCGGTTCTTTGGGTTTTTCGATCAAGTCCACGACTTGGCTGCCTTTTGTGATCGCGACGCCCGATTTTTTGGCTTGTTCGACGTCGCCCTTGTACAGCAAAATGCGCGCTTTTTCTTTTCCGATTGCAAAAGCGTCTACAAACTCTTTGATGGGCTCGGTCAAAATATTGTCCCCGTTGATCGAGACAAACCGGTCTTTGCCGACAAAGTCTTTGGCAAGACCGATCGCGCTTGGAATCCCGCCGGCCGTGTCCTGCACGCGGTACGTAAAGTTCACGCCGTACTCGTGGCCCGAACCCAGCAACTGAAAGATCGCGCCCGCGTGATGCGTACCCGTAATCACCATGATGTCCGTAATCCCCGCCGACTTCAAAGTCTCAAGCGGATAGAAAATCATGGGCTTGTCGTACACCGGCAACAAATGCTTGTTCGTGACCTTGGTCAAAGGCAACAACCGCGAACCGGTCCCGCCCGCTAAAATAACGCCTTTCATGAGGTTGGCTCCTTTGGTACTGTTTCTAGTTCGATTAATGCTTCGTTGATTTCTTTGTCTATTTCACTGAATTTTTTATGGATAAAGTGTATGGCAACATACAAAACCCCCGCTGCCCCAAGTGTTCCAAAAACGGTTACCGGTATTACTTTGTCTGTTCCAAGGTAAGTAATTACGACTCCGGCATATGCTCCAAAATAGGCAGCAACGATGCTTCCTGCAAATGCATAATATACTACTTTTTGATTTTGAAGGTTGGAAATCGATTGCAGCACTAACGTTTGGTAGTGATGTTCGCTAAATTTTCCTTTGCATTTTTTTTCTTTAATCTGGGTAAGAAAGCTTTTGGTTTTCATCCTTTCACCAGTGGGTTCCACCAGGTTTTGTTGTTTTTGTACCAGTCGAGGGTTTCGCGCATGCCTTTCTCAAACGGGATTTTTGGTTTCCAGCCGAGTTCTTTTTTGATTTTGCTTGAATCGAGCGAGTAGCGAAAGTCGTGGCCCAAGCGGTCGGGCACGCGCTCGATCATTTCGTCGCCTTTTCCCATGTGCTTCAAGATGAATTTCGTGAGTTCGAGGTTGGGGACCTCGTGTTCTCCGCCCACGTTGTAGGTTTCGCCGTTTTGGCCGTTGTGCAAAACAAGGTCGATGGCCTCGGCGTTGTCCAAAACGTGAAGCCAGTCGCGGATTTGTTTGCCTTCTCCGTACAAGGGCACTTTTTTTCCGCGCAAGAGGTTGGTTGCAAAAAGGGGCACGACTTTTTCGGGGAACTGGTAGGGCCCGTAGTTGTTGGACGAGCGCGTGATGCACACGGGCAGGCCGTACGTCGCGAAAAACGAGTAGGCCAAGCGGTCGGCGCCGCATTTGCTTGCCGAATAAGGGTTGCGGGGCATCAGCGGCGAGTTTTCCGTGAAACTGCCGGACAGAATTTGGCCGTACACTTCGTCCGTGGAGATTTGAACGAATTTTTTGACGTTGTGGCGTCGCGCGGCGTCGAGTAAAACGAACGCGCCGAACACGTCGGTTTTGATGAACGACGTGGGGTCCGAGATCGAGCGGTCGACGTGGCTTTCGGCCGCGAAATTCACGACCGCGTCGCAGCCGTGCATGGCTTTTTCGACGGCTACGGCGTCGCAAATGTCGCCGCGGACAAACGAATAGCGGGGATTGTTTTCAATGTCTTTAAGGTTTTCAAGGCGGCCCGCGTACGTCAGTTTGTCAAAATTGACGACTTTGGTTTTTGGGTGTTTGGATAGAAAAAGCCGGATAAAATTGGAGCCGATGAAGCCGGCCCCACCGGTAACGAGCACTTTGTCATACTCCATGTGAAACGTATTCATTGCCGGTCCAAGAGTTTAAATGCGTTCGGGGACAAACCGTGTCCTTGTTGGTTCAATCGTCGGAAAAACGGGGGGTTGGCTATTCGTGTTCGAGGGGGTTTTTTTTTGGCGCGGGGTCAGATCAATAGTTTTTTGTGTCGGAGGCTTCCGGCCAGTCGGTAGGCTTTGACGGCGAGCACGTAGCCGATGCCGCCGAGGATGATCGCGAGCGTGTGAAGCGGCGATTTGTTTTGCAGAAAGGTGATTCCACGCGGGCTTGAGAGTTCGAATCGCCCGTTTTTTTTCCATGTTCCGGTTGCAACCGCGAAGTCCGATCGCGGGTCGATCAGAAAACCGAATTTGACGTGCAAGAATCGCGCGCACGCGGGCGTCGGATGTTTTTTCCAAAGCAGGACGTCGTTTTGGTGGTATTCGAGGCGTTTGAGCACGTGTTTTGCGAACTGTTTGGGGCCTTTGGGTTTGACTTCTTCGTGGTCGTGAATGTAGGCGGCTTTCACGAGTTTGAATTCGTAGCCCAAGTCCATGATCTTGAACGACAAGTCGGTGTCCTCGCGATAGTAGCGGTACGATTCGTCGTAGCCGCCGACGTTGTCCAAAAGCGTTTTTGGGAATCCCGTGCTGGTTCCCCCGTAATAGTCGTAGGCCGATACGACGCCGACGTTTGGGGAGTCGAATCCGGCCATCATTTTGGAGAGCCAGTCGGGGGCCGCGATGCAGTCGTGGTCCATGTTGATCACGATCGGAAATCGTGCGGTCGCGATGCCGGCGTTGCGGGCCCGGCAGACTCCCTGGTTTGTTTCAAAGTCGATGAGTGTCAGAAACGGCTTGGCGTCGGCGGTTTGGGGTTTGGGCAGGGGCGCGTTTTTGTGGCTCACGCGGACGATGCGGTCGGGTGTGAATTCGCGTTCGATCATGGCGCTTGTGGTGTCGTTGCTGCCGTCGTTGACGACGATCACTTCGAACGCGTTTTTGGGATAGTCGAGTTTTTGCATTGATTGCAGGACCTTGCGCAGCGTACTAGGGTTTTTGTACGTGGCGATGACGATCGACGCGCCGGTTTTTTGCGTGTTTTTGTCGCCGGTGTTTTTTGGGGTGGGGTCGTTGGGTCTGGTTTTTTTGTCGGGCATGGAATCACTCGGGGGCGCCGAATTGTCGGGTCACGAACGCGTCGAGCATGTGTATCATTTTTTCGGGGCGTTTGGCGGAGCCGGTTGTCGCGCGCGCGGCTTTTTGGATCGCGTGTTCGAGTTGTTCGATGTCGTAGACGACGGTGCCTTGGCCGGTGCGCGCGATCGCGTCCGCGAGTTCGGTTTGGTGGTCGTTCGTGTGTTCGTTGAATCGGGCGAGGCGGGGTACGATCACGAGGGGTTTTCCGTGTTGGAGCGCGGTGCCGATGTTGCCTTCGCCGCCGTGCGTGATTGCAAGGCGCGCGTCGCGGATTTTGGCTTCGAACTCGTCAAGGCCGAGGAATTTTTCGTGGGCGTAGTGTTTTGGCGTGTAGGTCGAGTATCCGGTTTGGGCGAATACGTCTTCGGTTATTTTTTGTTTTTCGACGAGTTCGTCGATTTTGGCAAGCAATCGCGAAAAGTCTTGGGGGTGCGTGCCCACGGTCACGAAGATCATGCGGTGCCTCTTTTGGAGTGGTGGGGCGCGAGGGGGTTCATGCTTCTTCGCCTCCGAAGATGAAGCCCGCGTGTTGGCCGCGGGAATAGGTTTTGGCAAGCGCTTTCCATTGGTAGAGGAACAGGTCGGCGATGGGGTAGGCGAGTTGTCCGCTGATGCCGGGGCGAATGGGCCGGCAAAAGCTTTCGATGAACACGACTTTTTTTCCCGAGAGTTTGGCGAGGTAGCAGGCGGGCACGCTGACGTCGGCGCCGGTGGCTAGAACAAGGTCGGGTTTTTCGGTTCGGATCACGTCCCATGTTTGTTTGATGCATTTTAGCGTTGCGATCGGGTTTCGCGCGGGGCGTTCGACGAAGTGCACGCGCTCGGTTTTTGCAAGCGATTCGGTGTCGGGGCGTCTGAACGTCAAAAACGCGTGGTCGAATTTCGAATAGAAGGGTTCGAGTTGACGCATTTCGGTGAGGTGTCCGCCGGCCGAGCACGCGAGCAAGAGTTTGGGTTTCATGGGTATTTCACAAGCGGGCGTCTCTTTTTATGGTGGATTTGGTGCGTTGGTGCGCGTGTGTTGTGCGTGTCGGCGTTGGTGTTTTTTTCCCGTTTTTTTTTTCATCGCGGCCCAGTCGTTGCCTTGCTAACCAAGGCGGTTAGAAGTCGATGACGCGGATTTGGTTGAGGTAGTAGGTGAGCACGACGGCGGCGCAAACGAGGGCTTGGAGGGCGAGGAGGCGGAGGACGACTTGGTCTTCGCGGAGTCGGCCTGTGCGCATGACCACGTGGGTGAGGCTCTGGGTTTTTTTCGGGGCGGCGAGGCTTCCGTCGTTTTGGGGTTCGCCGAACGATTCGCCTTGAAAGCGCGTGCGGGCTTTGAGGACGAGTTCGATGAAGTAGAGGGCCATGAGCATGACCCCGATTTTTTCCATGTTTCCGAGAATGCTGACGGTTGCGATGCCGGCGCCCACCATGAGGGTGAGCGAGTCGCCGCCGAAGACTTTGGCGGGGTGCCAGTTGTAGATGATGAATCCGATGAGTGCGCCCATGATGGCGGCGGCAATGAGGGCGGCTTCGACCATTCCGTTGGTCGCGCTGATGCCCAAAAGCGTTGCCATGATGAGGATGCCGAGTCCGGCTTCGAGGCCGTTGAGTCCGGCGAGCATGTTGGTTGCGTTGCTTGCGCCGGTCACGCCGATGGGGACAAACACGAGAGAGTACAAGAGGCCGAACGAGACGGTTCCGACGAGGGGAATTGCGAATTGGGCGGGCAGGGCGCCGACGAGGGGGAGGGCGAAGGGACTGTTGGTGATTTTGATGGCCATGAGGGGAAGGGCGGCGAAGACGGGCAAGAGCGCGTGCTGGTATTGGCGTAGGCCGCGTCGCCATCCGATGAGGTCGTCCACGACGCCGATGAATCCTACGATGAGGATGGTGAGCGTGCCGGCCATGAGGTGGCCAAAGCTGAATTCGATGGCGTGCAGGTAGGTTTGTGCAAAGATGCCGACGAGGATGGCGAGGCAGAATCCCATCCAGATTGCGATGCCGCCCATTTCAGGGATGTCGGGCTGATTTTTTTTGTTGATGTCTTTTCCGGTGATTCCGCGTTGGCGCAGGCGATTCAAAAGAAACGGGGTGGCCACGAAGGTGGCGAGGCAGGCGATGAGCAGAAAGGCAAGGTAGAGGGCGAGGGGGGGCGTCATGGGCAATGGACCATTGGGTGGAGGGTTGGACCTTTTTTTAGGCGTTTGTTTTGCGCGGAATCACAAACGGTTTTTTGTTTTTTTTTTTTTTGGTCTTGGGCCTGTTTTGGTCAAGAGGCCGTCGGGACGGCGGGCAGTTTGTCGTAGTGGACTTTGAGGATTCGGATTCCTTGGTTGTCAAATGCGGGTTCGAACGCTCCGTTCATTTCGGGGGCGCCGAACCATGCTTTGGCGAGAAAGGTCTGGTTGAGGGCCGTGTTGAGGATGAAGAGCGTGTCGCTGTTGGTGCTTCGGTAGAGAAAGGCGGACGTGCGCTGGTCCAAGAGCACGGGCTGGGTGGAGTACGTGGTCGGAATGGCGTCCATTTGGGCTTTGGGGATGCGGTTGCCGCCGCAGTTGTAGGTCGCGGTTTCTCCGTTTCCTTCGGCCGAGCAGGGAAAAGCGACCGCGGGCCCGCTTGTGTACAGTTCGGATAGCGCGGGGTCGGGTTCGTAGACCTGGTTTGCGTACACGCCGAACGAGTAACTGCGCGCGAACATGTCTTGGTCAAGCAGCAAATAGTCGGGTTTGTATTTGTCGATGATGCGGTAGCCTTCGGCGGGGTCGCGGGTCGTTGCAAAGCGCGCGAAGTCGGCGTTGGCGGTCAAATCCCAGTTGCGGTTGTCGAGCATGGCTTTGCGCTGTCCGACAAAGGTGAGCCAGTGGCCTTCGTCCCACCAGTTCATGAACGCGCTGTCGGGGGGTGTTTGGGTTCGAATCCATCCGAGCGCGTTTTTCCAGCCGCGCATGTACTCGATGTTGGGCGTGTTTTGCTGTATGAAGAACGTGCCGGCGACGAATCCGATCAAGAGGACAAACGCGAATCCCGCGAACACGACTTTGGTGTCGATCGAATCGCGTTTTTTGAACAAGTCGAATAGTTCGGCGAGCACGAGTCCGCCCATGGCGGCGATGGGCAGGCCGAAGCCGAAAGTGAACTTGAGTTTGTAGAAGGCCATGGCCCATGCGAGGCCCGTCCAAAGATACAATAAGAGCATGGCGTGTTCGTCGGGTTTTCGGTAAATGCGGTAGGCAAGAAGAAGCATGCCGATCCATGGAAGGACAATGAGGGCCGAGTATTTGTTGCCGAAAAACTGGTGTCCCGTGTTTTCTTCGCCCACGGTTTGCAGGTAGATGTTGTCCCCGCGGATGTCGGGCACGAGGAAAAAGAAGAGTTGCATGGCCACAAATCCAAGAATGAGGACGGCCGCGATCGCGGGTCCCGCGTTTTGTTTCCATGATTTTTGCTGGTTGGGTTCCATCCGGTGGATTCCAAGGAACCAGCCGATGAGGCCTAGCACGCCGAGGAGTCCGCCGACCATGAGGAGGGTTCCGGTGTCGCCCGGTGTCGTGAAATTGAACGAGCCAATGGGCGCGGTCACCCAATCGGTTCCGTGGTAGCCGAACGCGGTGAGCAAAAAGAGTCCGAAGGCGATCATGGTGAGCGCAAAAAACGCCCTGCTTTGTTCGGGCGGGCGGTGGAGTTTGACGAGGAGTCCGCCGATTGCGAGATACCCGAGGGCAATGAGGGGAATCATGAGGTACATGGGCCACGAGATCGCCATGATCGAGAACAGGATGCCGGCGCCGGCGGCCAGCATCATTTTTTTGTTTGTGAGTTCGGGGTTTTTGGTCGCGCGCGCCAGAAGCCAAAGGCCGCCGGCAAGCCAGATGAATCCGAACGAACTGGGTTCGAGCCAACCGCCCATGGTCCGGTACACAAACGACGGGACCACGCCGGCCAAAAGACCCATGGCAAGTCCCGCGCCTTCGCCAAAGAGTTCGCGGCCGAGGAGAAACAACAGAACGGCGATTACGGCGCCGTAAAACGCGGGAAGGATCTTGACGACCCAGTAGAACACGCTCTCGTCGAAGGGCGCATTCAGGGGAAATCCTTTGCCTTCGAGGGCAAACAAAAACGGTGCCATGATCTTGTAGAGTCCGGCATTAAGGTACCAAAAGCTCCAGCCGATCTTGGGCATGGTCGAGCCGCCGGCGTAATAATAGGCCAGCGGGTCGCGTTCGGGCGGCGCGCCGTCCTGAATGACGTAACTGGTCATGCGCGAGTGAAAGTAACCGTCAAACTCGAAAAAGTATTCATAGCGCGCCTGATGAAAGCGCACGGCAAACGCCAAAAGAAACACCAGACCGATGAGCAAAATCGTCGTGCGGTGGCGGTTCCAAAAACCGGCGGCGTCCGCACGCTTCTCTTGGTTGTGCATGACCTGATGGTGAAAAGCAATTTTTATAAAGCAGCCGAACGCGGGGCGCGGGTTCGGTTGTTGCGATGAACGCGTTTTTATGAACGATTGAATCCCATGGGTGGTGTTCAAACCGATTGGTTTTTGGTGAATGCATGAACGATCTTGGGGCGTTGTCTTCAACAAAAAAGCCCGTGCTCTTGGTGTCCGCCAATTTTTTTCCGAAGATCGGCGGGCCCGCGTCGAGCGTTCCGGAGATCGCGCGGATTCTGGGTGCGCGCGGTTACGACGTGCACGTGCTGACGAGCATGTTTCCGGGGTTTTCCGAGCGCGAACAAAAGGACGGTTTCACGCTCTGGCGCGCGCCGAGTCCCTTCCAAAAACCCAACGAGGCGACGGCCCTGCAGAATCTGCGGGCCGCGTTCGGTTTGGCCCAAAAAATCCGTGAATTGAATCGCGTTCATCGCTTTTCGTTCGTTCATTGCCACGATCTTAACTTGAGTACGCTGGCCGCGTTTTTGTCGTTTTCGGGCCTGCCCGTGATTTCAAAGTTCACGGGCGATTTGTCGGTTGAGCAGCGCTTTGCAAAAATCCGTTCGCTTTCCGAATTCGAGCAAGCGTTCGGCTCCATGCCGCATTTGCGCGCAAGCGGTCCGTGGAGCATGGCCCAGCGCGTGCTTGCGTCCCATCCCGCGCTCATCACCGCGCCCTCAAACTTTCAATTGGCGCAATTGCGTGCCATGGGCGTTCCGGCCGAAAAATGCGTGATGCTTCCCAACGGCATTGCGGCGCGCGAACTCGAGGGCGCGGCTCCATTGATCGCGCCGGAACCCCCGCGCATTCTCTATTACGGCCGCTTGGTCGCCTGGAAGGGCATCCATCGCCTGTTGGACGCGTTTGACCTTTTGGCGCCCCGTTTTCCAAGCGCGCGCCTTGACATCGTGGGCAACGGTCCGCTTGAAACCGAACTTCGGTCGCGCGCGCAAAAGTCGCCGCATGCCCACCGGATTTTGTTCGAGCCCGCGATGCCGCACGCCGAGATGCTCGAGCGCGTTCGCGCGTCGCACGTGATCGTTCTGCCCTCGCTTTACGATCCGTTTCCCCACGGCATGCTCGAAGTCCTCGGCCTTTCCAAGCCTTTGGTCGCAAGCCGCGTGGACGGCATCGCCGAGGTCGTGAGCGAACAAACCGGATGGCCCGTGGCTCCCAACGACGCGCGTGCGCTTTGCGAGGCCCTCGAGACCGTTCTGCGCAATCCGACGCTTGCCCGCGAACGCGCAAAAAACGGAGCCGCGTTGGTCCGCGCGCGCTTTACGTGGGAAGCCCTTGTGACCGAACTTGAAAAAATCTACGCCCCGTTTTTCGCCGAGCGGTCTTTGGCGCCCTAGAAAAAGTAGGAGACGATTTTGAGGATGCCCTGATTCCAAGGCACGCGGTGGGTGACTCCGCTTTTGCCCTGGTATTTGGAATAGTTGGCGAGGTACCATTCGTAGGTCTCGATGAGGGTTTCCTGATTGCTTTTTTTCGGCGACCACCCGAGTTTTTCGCGCGCTTTGTCGATTCCGACAAACGAGTCCTTGTCCGCGGTCTCGTACACCCATTGGTAGAGCGGGGACACCCCGAGGGCGTGGAGCACCGCGAGCACGGGGATCACGAGGGCGGCGGGCGTTCCGATCACGCGCTTTTTGAATCCCGCGTGTTGAACCAGCGCGCCGTAATCCTCTTTCATGGTCGAGAATTTTTCGGCGCCGATGTTGAACGTATCGTTGGCTTGTTCCGCATCGATTGTGGCGGCTCGTTCGATCGCGTCGTCGAGGTCAAACACGTGCAGCAACTGGTAGCGGTTGTTGCCCCAGCCGATGATCGGAATGTTTTTGCCGCGGCGCAGCCAGTCGAACAGCACGTCAAAAACCCCGAGTCGGCCGGGCCCGATGAAGCTTTTGGGGCGCAGGATGGGAACGCACATGCGGTCGCGATAGGACACGCAGAGATCTTCGGCGTCGATTTTGCTTTGGCCGTAGGGACCCACGCCGTGGCGCACATCCGTTTCTAGAATCGGGTGTTTTTTTGGAATGCCATAGACGGCGGTCGACGAAATGTACACAAAACGAGGAATGCCCGCCTTGGCGCTTTCGTCGAGGAGCACGCGCGTGCCCTCGACGTTCACCGAGCGGATCTCGTCGGGTTTCCAAAGGGGCAACGCGGCCGCGCAGTGGACGACCACGTCGCAGTCGGCAAGCGCGTGCCGCACGACGGTCGGGTCGCGGATGTCTCCTTTGACGAACTCGACGGTTTTTTGAAGGTCCAAATCCTCGAAGAGCAAAAGGTCGAGCGCGCGCACGCGGTATCCTTTTTGCGCAAGATGCCGGCACAGGTTCGCGCCCAAAAAGCCGGTTCCGCCGGTCACAAGAAACTGCAAGGGTTTTTGTTGTTCGGCCATGGGCTCACGTGTTCCAATCGCTTAGACGGGGTAGAGCACGACAAAAACGGATATAAACCATCCCGCGAGCGCAAACAGGCTGATCGGATCGCGCGCCATTTTTTCGGGACTCATGGGCACAAATCGGCCGTCGTGCATGAGCCGATAGTACCGGACCAAGCCCAACGTCACAAAGGCGGCGGAAACAACCAATCGGGGAGAATGTCCGGCCAGCTGGGTAAACGCAATGTACGCGATCACGATGGCGCCCCCGGCCAGTTTCAGCAACGCGTCCAATTCGTCGTGACGATAGCGAACGAGCGTTCGCCGATGGCGGCCCGCGTCCGCACTCAATTGGGTTTGCTCGCTTTTGCGCTTGGCCAAGGCGAGAAAAAGCGCAAGCAAGAATACGCATCCCACGAGCCAGGGCGAGAGCGGCGCGTGGATGATGAACGTGCCGGCGCTTGCGCGGATCACGAATCCCGCGGCGATCGCGCTCACGTCCCAATAGCGGTGGTGCTTGAGCCGGTTCGAGTATGCGAACGAGACGACAAACAGCAGAAGCGCGCTTGCGCCAAACAGGGGGTCGATGCGAAACGCGGCATGTGCGCCTCCGGCCAAAAGCAACGCGCCCAGCACGCCCGCGTGCTCGGGTTTGATGCGGCCGGAGGCCACGGGCCGGTTTTTTTTGGCGGGGTGTTCCCGGTCGGCCGCGCGGTCCAAGACGTCGTTTGCGATGTAGTTCGCACTGGAGACCGCGCAAAAGCATGCGAATCCGGCCAATAGCGAGAGCCACGGCGTGTTCCATGCGAGTTCGCCCGCAAAAAGCGGGGCCAGAAAGAGCAGGAGGTTTTTGTACCATTGCACGGGCCGCAACAATGCAACCCAGTTCCAAAGTCCCGCACGAATGCTCATGCAAAATCGGCCTCGATTGTTGCCGCCGCCTTTTCGCCCGAAAGAATGGCCGTGTTTGTGCTTCGGATTTCGGGGTAGGTGAGCGCGATGCCCGCCAAGTAGAGTCCCGGGACGGGGCTTTTGTACGCGGGCATGATTTTTGCGTAGTCCTTGTGGTAAACGGGTTCGGCGTTGGGCGCCCGAAAAACGTTCGACCACGCGATGCGCGCGCGCGGATAGTATGCGCGAACGATTCCCAAATACGCTTCTCGGATTTCGTCGTCGCTTTTGTTCAAGTCCTCGCCCGAACCGCCGTAGCGAAGGATCCAGTTGATTTTCTTGTCGTAGCGGTCAAAAAGGCGCGAGTGTTGGAAGAGCGTGTGCGCGCGCTCGCCGAACAGGTTGGTCCAATAGTGTTCGGAAATAAATTCGTCGGTGGCAAACGCCACGCACACCGCGGGACAGTATTCGATGCGAGAGAGTTCGGCCGCATAGTCCGCGGGAAGGTTTTTCGCAAGTCGCACAAGCGTGCGCGGGGGCAGCGTGCACAGGATCGCATCGAACGCGAGCGTTTGCCCGTCCGCCTCCACTGTTTTTTGCCGGACATCGATTGCGCGAATCGTCGCATGGAGGCGGATCGTTCCCCCGTGTTTTTTGATTTCGCCCGCAAGCGATTCGAACAGAAAATCAAATCCTTTGGCGGGGTACCCGAAATCGCCCATGGCTTCGCGCGCGCGAAGGCGCACGGCGAGTTGGCGGGCCGAGATGCGCGAGAGCGGAATCCCGAACTTGTTGACCGCGTACAAGGGCTCGAAGATTTTGCGCTTGACTTCGGCGCTGGTGTGCCGGTCGAGCCACTCCTCGACGCTTTGGTCCTCGGGAATCGACGCGACATCGCACACGAACGACGAATACGCGGCAAACACCGCGAACTCCAGCCGGCCGCGCAAAGACAGGTAATCAAACGTCAGCAGGCCCGTGGGCGTGGCAAAATCGTACACCTTGCCCTTTGCGGCGATCGCCATCTTGATTTTTGTACGTTCGATGGCCGATCCAAAGCGCCTGAAATATTCGGCCGTTTTTGCGTCGGGCGCAAGCACTTGGTGATAAAACATGGGTACGCGCATGCCCGCGTAATCGAAGCTGCCCGCGAGTCCGCCGAGTTGGCCGTCTTTTTCAAAGACCGTGATCTCGTGCCGCGCGCAGAGTTTTTCGGCGGCCACAAGTCCCGTGGGTCCACCGCCGAGGATTGCGATTCGCATGTCAGGTCGCTCCGCTTGTTTTTGTCCGCGCAAAGTGTTTTAGGTTCCACCCCACGCCCGCGAGCGCACTCAGGATATAGGCGATCGCAAAATACGCAAGCGAGAACGCGACCGTGGCCTCCGTCGAAATACCGGCGGTCGAAAACAGTCCGACCAGCAGGAGTTCGCGCGTGCCGATTCCGGAAAAACTCACCGGCACCGCGTCCACGAGCCCGATCGCGGGGATCGCGAGCACGGCAAGGGCCAGCGGCAACCGGATGTCAAACGCCGCAAGCAGCGCAAGACCGCAACCGATCGAGCACGCCCATCCGAGCATCCCCCAGCCCACGGCCTTGGCGAACGCGCGACGGTTTTGCCACGATTGCGCCACGCCGGATTCCAGTTCGTCGGCGTGAATTTTGCTTCGGGCCTGCACGTGTGCGGGAACGATTCGGTTCACGAGCGGCAGCCAGCGTTTGACCGCGCGCGGATGAAACCCCGCGACCGCGAGTGCCATGATTCCCCCGAGTCCGGCCGCCGCCCACGCAAGCGAAAGCGACTGCGCGCTTGATTGCCAGCCGAGACCCGCAATCGCCACGATGCCCATCGCCCCCAAAAGCAAAACGTCGATGAGCCGGTCCACCACCACGCTGACCAGCGCCTGCGCCCGCTTTTCGGAAAGCAGGAACGCGCGACCGAGTTCTCCCGCGCGCGCGGGCGTCACAAGCCCGAGCGCAAAGCCGCCCAACAGCACGCGCAAGGCCTGCCAAAATCCAGGGCGAAGGTCGTGCGCCCGAAGCAGTTCCATCCATTTTCGGGTCTTGAAGAAAAACACGCCCGCGTTGAAAACAAGCGCCAGCAGCACGAATTCGGGCTTGGCGTTCGCAAACGCGTGCGCGATCGCGTTCCAGTCCACGAAAAACGCAAGTGCAACAAACGCAAGGACGCCGATCAGGCCCGCCACTGCGAGCGTGCGGGGTCTTGCCCGAGGGAGGTCGTCACGCACGCGATCCACGGCCCCTAAGACCCCTCAACGGTTTTTTGCATGAGCACAAAACCCTTGATTCGTCCGGTTTTTTCGAATCCAAACGATTCCGGCGACGCGTTCATGCGCGCAAGATCCGAAAGGGCGTCCGCGTTCCACACAAGCGTCACGACGTCCGGTGCCGCCAGCGCCTGCGCGACCCGCTCCGGATTCATCAACCGATAGTGCGCGGCACGATCGCTGTCGAACAACGGCGCGCCGTCCAGTCCGTTCGAGTGCACGTAGTCCGATCGCCCCATTTCTAGGCCCGCAACGCCCATGCGATCCGCGAGCACGGGGAACAGCGGATCGTACGAAAAAACGCGCGCGTTTTCGGGCGTGTTCGCGCTTGTCCACCGCGCGATCTCGCGCACGTCGGAGGGCGTGAGCCCGTTCGAGTCCGCAACCAATGGCTTGGCCACCAGCAACAGCGTCGGAATCAAAATCAATGCCCACACCCCCGCCTGAACGCGCCGGTCCGCGGGCCACGCGCGCACCGCGAAAAGGACCAGAAACGGCAGGAGAATCACAAAATGCTGGTCGCTCACGTTCGGCGTGAGCAAGACGACCACGCCCAATGCGCCCGCGCCGAGGGCAAGCATTTTCTCAAAATCGTTTTGAAGTCCCTCGCGCAAACTCCACGCCAACAGGCCGATCAAAACGATGTTTGCAAAATACACGACGGGCAGTCCGCCCGCGTTTCCGAAAAACAGGTTTAGCACGCCGTCAATTTTGTACGCCAACGAATGCTGGGGCGGCAAACCGTGCCACGAGAGCGCGTTGAAGAAAAATCGTTCGAAGGACGCGACGCCCACAAAGGCCGCCCACGGCAAAAACCCCACCAGCGCTCCGCCGGCGGCCGCGCCCACGGTTTTTGGATTCGGTTTTTTGTACGCCGCCCAAAGAACGACGACGGCCAGCACCCCAAGAAGCAGTCGAACGCCCGCGCCGAACACGGTGAGTAGTCCCATCGCAAACAAATACCTGTTTTTTTTGGTGGCGTCGTATCGCTCGAGCGCGTACATGAACGCCGCGAGCACCAGAAGAACGGGCGCGTACGTTTTGGCCACGCCCGCCCACTGGATGAAGAAAAAGTTGAATCCCAAAAGCAGCGCGGCGGTTTGCGCGACTTTTTCGCTGAACCGGTTTTTGATTGTCGCGTACGCGAGTCCGAGCGCTCCAAGCGACAGCATCCACGCGCCGAACCGGTTCGCGGTCCACGGGTCCAACGGCCCGTGCGAAAACGCCCAATAGATCGGAACGGTTAAAGGCGACTGGGAAAAAAAGTAGTCCCGATACGGGAGTTCGTCCGGAAACGCAGTTGCCGCGCGCACGTAAAATCCCTCGTCGGAATCGAGGATGCGCGCGTGCGTGTATAGCGCGGACAGCAAGACCACGAGCGCGATGCCGAGCGCGAAACCGTACGCTGAAAAAAACGACTGCGTTTTTTTGAAAAGATCCATGCGTTCAACCCGCGTTCGGTTTTTCGAACACTCCCGCGATGACTCCAAGCGGCCACATCCAGAACGTGAT
>JAANMU010001909.1_pt1 | contig 17087 bp, 16 predicted proteins | sample 7279701 | NCBI WGS metagenome assembly JAANMU01 (sample SAMN14094539, study PRJNA606508) | bioreactor metagenome | isolation source: A lab-scale SPAN reactor treating ammonium-rich wastewater day 57 | place: Ireland: Galway | collected 2017-03-13 | reverse complement strand
ATCAAAAGAGAACAGGAGGATTAGGAGAATATAATTCAACAATAAATTTATTTTTATATAACTGGTTATAAAAAATGTCAAAAACCTGGAGTGCATTAATAATAATAGGAGTGAGCTTGCTGTTTATTCTGTTTGGCTGGGAGATTATTCAAATTACAGGAGGAGCAAGGTCGGCTGTTAATCAAGTTGTTATTACTATGCCACGCAATAACCTTATCCCCGATGAACTTTTAGAGCAGTTTGCATCTTCGAACGAATACCAATCATTTTTGCAAAGAGAGGCAGCTCAAGGAGCCGAATAAATTGATTATCTTAATCTTTTTGGGAAAATATCTTAAGCTGTGCCTTTAAGCCCTTCTAAAAACTCGTCCGCATTAGAAATTAGTACCTCTCTTGGTTTGCTACCATTTGATGGTCCTACTGCGCCTATCTCCTCCAGCTCTTCCAGTAATCTTGCAGCTCTATTAAACCCAATATTTAGCCTTCTTTGCAAAAAAGATGAAGACCCTTTTTGATACTGTGCCACAATTCTTACCGCCTGTTCTAAAAGATTATCTCCCGAAATATCGCCAAAGCTTTCATCTTTTTCCTGGCCAGGCAAAACCTGTTTTTCTAAAATTTCGTTTACATATTCAACCTCGGGAGCCTGAGACTTTATAAAATCAACGATTCTAATAACTTCCTGCTGATCAATAAACGCACTTTGAAGCCTTACCGATTTTGGCTTATCGGGTGCTTTATATAAAAGATCTCCATAACCTAAAAGGCTTTCAGCACCAATTCTATCTAAAATAACCCTGGAATCGGTACTAGAGGTTACACTCATACCCACCCTCCCCGGAATATTTGCCTTAATTATCCCTGTTATAACATTTACGGATGGTCTTTGTGTTGCAAGTATAAGATGAATCCCAACCGCTCTTGCCTTTTGTGCAAGTCTTACAATCGATACCTCCGCCTCTACACGGCTAGATGTCATCATCATATCGGCCATTTCGTCGATTACAACCACTATATAAGGCATTGCTGCAAAGCCTTTCTTTTCGTTATATCCTTGAATATTTCTAACCTGTTCTTTTGCAAGATTGGTATATCTTCGTTCCATTTCGCCTACTGCCCATTTAAGCGCATTTACAACCTGATCCATGTTTGTAATAACCGGAGTTAAAAGATGGGGTATGCCGTTGTAGTCGGAAAGCTCAACCTGTTTTGGATCAACCAATATAAGTTTTACCTCGTCTGGAGTTTTTTGCATTAGTATTGAGGAGATAAAGGCATTCGTTAAAACCGATTTTCCTGATCCGGTTGCCCCCGCTATAAGCAAGTGAGGCATTTTCTGGATGTCTGCAACTACCGAACTACCATCAATATTCTTGCCGATAGGGGCGGGAAGTGACATTTTGTTGCCCGCCATCTCCTCCGATTCCATTATTTCTTTAAACCTAACCATCTCTCTTTTTGTTCTTGGCACTTCTATCCCTAAAAATGTTGTATCGGGTATAGACTCTATTCTAACTGCTTTCGAATCTACTCCTAATGCCAAAGCCAAATTTGCACTTAAATTAACAACCTTCTCTACCTTTGTTCCGAGTGGAAGATTAAGCGCGTACTGAATTACAGATGCACCTACAAATGCATCTTCTACTTTGGCTTCGATTCCAAAACTGTTAAGTGTTTGCTCGATTATTCCGGCATTTTGGTCAATTGCCGGTTCATTTCCGGTACTTTTTTTGTATGGGAGTAACAAAGAAAGCGGAGGAAGTTTCCACCCAGGAAATTTTAGATTTTCCTGCTTTAATCCCTCCTCTCCAACAGATGCTTCTTTAATTTCTACATTCGCAACCTCTCTTCGTAACTTTGGTTGCTTTTCTGCTTTGCCGTCGGGTTCGGGTTTAACAAATTTTTTATCGTTTTTCTCCTCAACTTTTTTGTTTTTTATCATTTTATTAAAGTCTCCAAAAGTAGAGGCTTTGTTTATCTCATCCATCTTGCTTGGTGATTTTTCGGCTGCAAATTCATCTTTTCCAAAAAATGGGTCGATAATAATTTTTAAAACCTTCCCGGTATTTTCGATAATAAAGCTTAGAGGTATTGCTAAAGCTATAGGCAGTGCAAGTAGTGTCATTAAAAATAGAATAAGCCTAGTGGCTGGCTCTGTCGGGAAAGTTTCTCCCATTAAGTCTTGCACAATAAAACAACCAACTTGCCCCCCATACATTCCGCTATCACAGTCCATTCTTGCCAGCTCACGAGTACCATTTCCAAATGAAGTTATTAACGCCGGCAAAATAAATATTAACAGTAATTGCGCAGCAAGACTTAATCCTCTTGTAAAAGGTGTTTTAAGACCCAGTAGCCTTGCCCCGAGGAAAAATAAAAAGACAGAAGTGAGTGGAGTAGAGACACCAAAAATGTTTCTTGCTATCAGGAAAAGATTATCGGTCTTTTCGACAGTGATAAAAGATGAGAGCAAGAAAAAGACCCCAAGAATTAAGCAGATTAATCCAAAAATAGTAAGAGTCTCTTTGCTGTCGTATGTAACATGCTTTTTTCTTCGAGCCATAATTTATTCAAAGAAAATATAGATACTGTTGATTTCGGTCAGATAAATGTTTTCAATATAGTTGGACACAACCAACTAACCATTGGAAAGAATACGATAATTACTGGTGGTTTCCCCACATATTGCAATTCGGTTGAATATTCCCGAAATCTGAATGGAGATTTTACGGTTCCATTGCGCAGTGCAGAGTTAATTAATGGTAAAATTTTTGAACACACTTATTATGTTTCCAACATAAAACATCACGAACTGCCGGGTTCTCAGGAAACGCTTGAAATTCTGTTAGGTGTTTTTAGTAATCCACAGATAACAAATTTTCCTGAATTCGCTTCTCCACCACCAAGTTATAAAAATTTGATAGTAAATGTTATTGATGAAACCAGTACTCCAAATTCATTTTATCTATCTCAAAATTTTCCAAATCCATTTAATCCTTCAACAACGATTATATATTCATTGCCTCAAACAACAAATGTTTCTTTAAAAATATTTGATGTTCTTGGAAAAGAAATCGTTACGCTGGTTAACGAAGAAAAACCTGCTGGCAGCTATGAGATTGTTTTTTCACTGGGTAAAATCGTAAGTGGTCCATATTTCTATCAACTTAAAACAGATTCATTCACTGAAACAAAACATATGCTTTTAATAAAGTAAAAATAACTTTTACAAATTCATGACAATTCTCAGAAAAAGGATGATTGTTAAAAAACTATAATCGCATAGCGATAAGATAGATATGTGAAGGTAAGCAGATATCTTATCAATTTTAATTTAATGATCAATCAAGGTAATAAAATGAAAAAAATATCAACAATCCTTTTTGTATTGATTTCTTTACTATTTACTTACTGTGATGAAAGTGAACCAGTTGTTGGCTCAAAAGACGATACTTCTATTCCAAATCTGTCATTTGCAGTGGACACTACTTATCTGGATTCACCTAATAGCAGGCTGGTTGCAAAAGGAACTGTAAAGAATAAAAGCAGCTCACAAGTAACCTCTCCGTGGTATGTTGAGTGCCAGTTTTATACCAACTCATCAAAGACAACAAAACTTGGAGGAAACTATACGCAGATTGGAGTTCCACTTGCTAAAAATGAATCCACATTCTGGACCATCACTTACTCTTCCTCAAATGTGAATGTAAATGATTATCCGAATTTTGCTGTTGGAAATCTTAGAGGAATTTATAAATGAATTTAGTTAGTTTGTTTTTAAGGGAGACTTAAAAATGAAATTTTTTATTTATCTATCAATTATTTTTTCGATTTTAAATTTAACTCAGCAGAATAATTTATCAGCTCAAACTCAGCAATCTGCTGACAGGGTTAATCAACTCTATCTCGAGTTAGGTGGAAATGGTCTCATTTATTCCGTCAACTATGAAAGATTTTTATCAGATAATTTCACTATAAGAGGAGGATTCGGTATTACACCCGGGATAATTTTCGCCGAGGGTACTTTCATTCATATTCCATTTACAATAAGCTATCTCATCGGTGGTGTGTCTTCAAAATTCGAAGCTGGTTTAGGTGCTACTTACTTTTCAGGAACTGATGTTGAGATTTTTGGTCTGCCTGCTGGCGATCAATCATTAATTTTTATGACCGGTGTTATTGGATATAGATACACGAGCCCAGCCGGTTTTGCATTCAGAATCTTTTTTACTCCACTGTATAGTAAAGAGTCTGATCCTGATTTTATTCCAACAGGCGGACTGAGTTTTGGTTTCCTGTTTTAATTAACAATTAATCAAATGGAGGTAAATATGCTTTTAAGATTTTTTATATCGCTCCTAATTATATCAATTCTCAATTTAGGCGGCTGTTATTATTCGGCTGTGATGAACAAGGAAGAATTAGATAAAGGTAATTATCAATTAGATTTTAATGAAGAACTTTTCTGCACAACTAATGATTCTACAAGATATCATTTTGCGCCCGGGAACTTTTCAATCTCTAATGATTCACTTTTTGGAAAAGGAGCAATCGAGAGTCTTAGTCCCATTATTCCGTTTAAGGGTTCAATTCCAATAAAAGACATTACCAGCTTTGAACAAAAAAAATTTAATAATGGAGCAACCATCGGTCTAGTTGCTGGAGTTATTGTTGTAGGAGTGAGTGTGTTCACCTTAAGAATATTATCTGAATTCGAAGTCAATTAACACAATAGAAAGGAGCAATCGTCAAATGAAAAACATTATTAAGAATTTTATCTTTTTACTTTTTTTTACTGTTTTTTTAATTGGATGCTCAACAGTTGAAAGACTTTATCTTCAGGATGTTGAAGTTACAGGTCCAATAAATCAATCACCTATTCATATTTCAGATAGTACTGATACACCCTCTGTTTCTTTTTCGATGCGATTTGCATATAATCCTCAAAAAGAAGTAAAAGCAAAAACTGAAGGAACACCTATGGTAAATTCTCAGGGATTTTATCAGGTAGATACTATTTATCACAACGATGGAACTATTTCATATGAAAAAACTCCAGGTGTAAACAATTATCCCTATAAAGGACAAAACCTGACTTGGTCTTTCGCTAATGTTACTGCAGGATTAGATATCGATTTCAAAGTCAGTCGCAACTTCGCACTTTTTGCAGGAGTCAGTTATGCCAGCGGTAACGATAAATCACTATGGGGAGGTTCGGGTGGAATAGGATTATTTGGAGTAAAAAACGGAATGGCTTACCGGCTCGATGTTGGATTGCATATTCAAAGCATTTCTTACGATGCAAGTACTATAGCTGAAGTTAAAACAACTGCTTTGTGGGGTCCCTCCTATGATTATGTGATGTTTTATCATGATATTGATCAGGAAACCTATTTTGATCCGTTTATAAATTTTACATTCAATACAGCAAAACATAATTGGCTGCTGAATATTTTTATAAACGGTGGTTATAGTGTTCAATCATTATTAGACTTTCAACCACAAACAGTTGATTACGATTGGTTCTTTCTTCCTCCTTTTGTATTTAATGAAACAATTACTAATGACTATCGGGGAGAAACATCCGCAGGGTTCGTCCACTTTACCCCAGGGATTTATTTCAATTTCAATGAGTATAGTAGATTACTAATTGGTGTACGAGTGTTTTTGGAAACTAGATTAAATAAGTCAACTGAAAATTTATTTATTCTGCCAATGATGCAGGTTGATTTTACGTTATAATAATTCGAAACCCTGAATATGAAACAGATGATTAAAATATTAGAAAGAAATTATTTTTTTTCGACAATTGATTAATTATTGATTACTAATCTTATATCCTAATTCAAGAGATTATGCAATGAGAATGCGCGAGTGGGCATTCCTCAAAGCTTAAACTATTTCAGTTCCGCAAATTGAACCAATCCAAAATATGCTTCTAAAGTCAGCTGAAAATATTTAATCAAGCTAGCTATGGAGGATTTAACAGATTACCCGATTTCAAAGCCACTTATTCAGATTTGTAATGTTCCTGTTGATAAAGGACTGGTTCAATGAGATATTCTGAATATCACTCACGATTCTGATTCATTTACAGAAGAAAGAAAAATGCTTTTATTGCTGACAATGGGGAAAATGTTTATCCGGAACAAGTAGAAGATTTAATAAGCCGCAATCAGTTTGTGCTCGAATTGATGGTTTATGGTGAGAAAGATGAAAAGCACGATGAGAGAAAAACAGCTTTTGTTGTTCCTGACACAACAGCGTCATTGAACACTTAACAAAAAATAGAATAGAGATAACACCAGAGTTGATTACCAGATTATTACAGATGCAGTTAAAGAAACAAATAGCCAACTGTCAGCCTTCAGGCAAATTAAAAAGTTTTATATTTAAAAGAATGAACTGGAAAAAACGACTACGCAAAAAGTTAAAAGATACGTGGTTAGTATTGCAGTAACACAGAACCAATAAATGGAAATTTTTTATAAGACTGAAAAACACGAAGATCAGATAGATACCTGTGTTTTTCTTGCATCAGATGAATCGAGATACATTACTGGTCAAGTTTTTTCCTTAAATGGTTTAGAGACGAGAAATAATCTGCTTTATATATCACCCCTGACGGGGTTTAATCTTTTATTTCTCTGTATCCAACTATAAATATTCAATCGCTATGGGATTAGTAACAAAAAAAACAAGGAATGAGTATATGAATGCTCTGTTAGGGGCAAAATATTTCTAAAAAAATTTGACCACCAATAAGCAAAGATCCATAGGGACTAAATAGTCTTTCATTAAGCAAACACTCTTACATACATTTTACTTATAGCAGACAATTACAGTTTCTTCATTAATTAAGTTTCTATTGAATTCAATTCAATATTAACAATATTATGGAGGCACAATGTTTTACTCAAAATCAATCGCAGTGGTTCTTTTCGCATTACTTTCATTCTTTATCTTTGTTGATGAAAACTCTGCTCAATCATCAGCCACAAAGATGAAAGATTTAAGCGAGAACACAATTGCAAGTCTCATACAGGGTTTAAACTCTGATAACGATGGATTACAATCAAGCTGTGCTTATCAGCTTGGCGAGTTAGGAATAGAAGATGCTGTTATTCCATTACAGAGAGTTTTGAATAATGACGAGTCTGAATCGGTAAGAATAAGTGCAGCTTTGGCACTGTTCAAAATCGGAACACCAAAAGCAATCTTCTCAGTTAAACAAGCCGGAAGGTTCGATGAAAGTGATCGGGTAAGGAGACTTTCATCTATTTTCTATTTGGCTTATCTGGATCAATTAGAAGAAAATGAAAATCAAATTGAGGAAAAAGGATGGCTTGCAAGGAAAAATTAAATTGCCTGGAAAACTAACTGAGCCTGCATTCGTTAAGTGCAGGCTTTTTTATTTCTGGACTACAAATTTTTATTATACTCCAACAGCTCATTATCAATTTTTCACTGCCGCTCAATTATAATATTTGCAGAAAAACCAATCAATAAAGAATAACTAAAAAGTTCAACCAAAAGTAAAAAAGTAGTAATAGTCGTTGTGGTTAGTTTGGGAGGGATTTGATAAGAAAAGCAATCTTCCATCTGTATGAAGGCTGGAAACTTAATATCTGCAATAAAAACTCCACAATAATAATTCAAATCCCTCAGAGAGCAAATGGACTTTTTTAAGCATTAATAATTCTACCATCTTCTAAATAAATTATTCTATCAGCATATTCTTTCAAACGCAGATCGTGGCTTACAACTATCACACATTTATTTTTTATTTTCGCATAGGCATTAAGCAGTTCAATAATTATTGAACCATTTTCTGTATCCAAACTTGCGGTTGGTTCATCAGCCAAAATCAATTCGGCATTGTTTGCGATTGCTCTTGCAACCGCTGCTCTTTGTTTTTCTCCCTGGCTCATTGCAGTTGGAAGTTTATCAGCGAGATACTCGATATTCAATTCTCTAAAAATATTTTCTGCAATTCTTCTGGCTTCTCTTTTACTTTTGGAAGCAAACTTTAGAACAAGTTCAACATTTTGCAAAGCCGTAAGTGAATCAATCAAAAGAAAAGTCTGAAAAATAAATCCTAATCTTTCAGCTCTGAGCTTTTGTAATTCTGAAACTGAATAAGATTCGATTGGCTTATGAAACAAATTAATTATACCATTTGATGGTTTAAGAAGTCCGGCGATTAGTGTAAGCAGCGTTGTTTTTCCACTTCCGCTTGGACCGAGAAACAAAACAAGCTCACCATGTTTTGCTTCAAAGGTAATATCTGTTACTCCAACTGAAGAATGCTCATTTATCCTATATGACTTACTCACATTTTGAAGTGATACAATATTTTCATTTTCATCTTTCATAAAACACTTCCAGCGGATAAATTTTTCTCAATCTGCTTAATGCAATGATAGAACTCAGGACACCCATCAACAAACCAACTATCAGCACTATAAGAATTTGTGATAGAGTTGTAATCGTACTTACTTCCGGAGAAAGTTTTTCAATAATTGATACAAGCGGAAAGTAAAGTATTAAACTTAGTCCTCCTGAAATCAAACTGATAAATACAGCCTGCTGAATAATTAATTTAGGCAGAAATCCTGAAGGCGAACCAAGAATTTTCATTACTGCAAAATCTTTTTTCCTTTCAAGGATGTTGATTGAAAGTATAAGGCTCAAAACTGTAGTTAACACTATTGCGCCGAGTGAAGCAACAGCATAAAGTATTGGAAGAAATCCCGATTCCATTTCCTTGATATTATTTTCAAGAAAATCATTGTGGTTATAAACCACAGAGCCAGCAATTAATTCCTGAATTTCTGCTGCTGTTTCGTTCACATCACTTCCATTTTTCAATTTAACCAGATAACAAGTAACGATTCCCGGAAAGCCCAACAGCGATTGCGCTTCTGCAAGCGTTGTAAAGGCATATTGAATAACAAACGCATTTGTGCCGCTGCTAATTCCACAGACTTTCAATGTGTCTTCGAGAATAATAAGTTCATCTCCGACATTAAATCCATTATTTAATGCAAAAGAATTATCAAGTACAATCTCATTATCAGCATTAACATTTTTTCCTTTGATTAGTTTCGGTGGTCCGCCAAGTCCAGTTTCAATATCATAACCAGCTAAAAAAATAGTTGAACGTTTTCCGCTGTTTTTAACAGTAGTTAGCAAAAGCAAAGCCGGCGACACCTCTATTACGTTTTCATTCTTTTTGATTCTTCCGGTTTGATAAGCTGAAAGAATCGAAGTGCCTCTCAAAATATTTGTCGAATTTCTCTGAAGTACCCACAAATCAACTTTATTCTCGCGAATGTATTCAACAGATCCATCAGCAACTCCTTTATAAATTCCGAAAAGAAAAAGCATAAGTATCATACAAAGTGCAATTCCAATAACTGTAAGAATAAATCTCGTTGGATGATTGAGTAATATTTTTATTGTATAAAACATGATTATGCGAACATTTTAACTTCTCTTACAAGTTTCGTTGAAAATTTTTCAAATATTTCCTTCAGATTTTTTCCTGTGATAGTTAACCCATGATTTTTTAGTCCTACTGCCGTTGAAACAGGATTATCCGTTCTGCTGATCAGATCCAAAACTTCCTGGGCAAGTTCAATTGTTCCGCAAGGATAATTTTGTCTTGTACAAAAAACTCCGTTTATCCATGCATGCACATGTATTATTGCACCAATTTCCGGAAATGTTTTATAAATCATAGAATGTTCAACTGCATCAACAGAAACTCTTGCTTTCGGATTAAAATTCGACGGCATACTTAATATTGCTTCACGATTATTGTAATCGAAATCTTTAACAAGTAAAATATCTTTCCCTATTATTTGAAGATTAGATTTATCCACTCCTCTTCCTGTCATCCAAAACGTATCATTACTCAATTCAGGAATTCTTTCTCTTGCGCTCAGATTTCCGTAGCTGGCTCCTGTTATTCCATAAATTTTGTAAAGCTGTTTCATTTGCGATTCAGTTAAAAATTCTTTTAACGGAAAAGGTAAGGGTAAAACTCCGAGCTTATCCAATACCTTTCCATAGTGACTTATCTGTTTAGTGATTTCACTTCCGTTCCAGAATCTTTCAGGGAGATCCTGAACAAATTTATTATCTGTAGCAAAGTTTGAACTGATGATCGGTTTTATTTTCTCATAAATTTCATCCGGATTAAAATAGATTCGATAAAAACCTGCTTCGGGTGTGGTGAAAAAAGTTTCCAGGTTCGGAGCAATATATATTAAAAGATTAGACAACGATTTTACCAGTGCATTATATGAAAGAACTTTTATCTTATCTTCTTCTTCTGCAGAAACATTTCCTGATATAAAAGTTATTACAAATAGTGAACGTGATTTTCTTCTTACCGATTTCGGGTCTTCGATTGTTGTAAAATTCAAAGCATAATTTGATTGTTCAGTTGTACCTATAATTTGATCGCCCTTCCTGACACAGCCATCCATCAGAGATTCAAGAAGATTTTCTCTGAAAGTATTTGAATCATTTCTGACTACTGCAAATTTCATGGTAATTCTCCTTCTGATTAGGAATCTTTTTATTATTATCTCTCTCTATCATATCTGAAAAAGTTTCTCTTCTCCTTACTATTTTGCAATTTTCTCCGTTGATTGAAACAATTGCTGGTTTGTTAAAATTGAATGAAGACTCAAGAGTGTTGAAATAAGCACCTGTATCCATAAGAGCAAGGATATCTCCTTCATTTACTTTTGGAAGCAATTTGTTTTTGTAAACAAGATCAGAAGCAAAACAACAGGGACCAGTAACTGTTACTTTTTCTTGCGGGTTTCTTTTAAATTCATTACATAGAAACATCTCATGATATTCGTAATAAGTCGGCATTGTTATGGTTCCCAAACCGCCATCTGTGATGAGCCATTTTTTTCCGTCACGAATCTTTACCCGATAAACTTTTAAAAGCAGAAATTGTGCTGGACTTACAATACATCTTCCCGGTTCAAAAAATATCTTTGGTGATTTTGATCCGAAGAAACCCATAACCGATTTGTTAATTTCAGTCATGTAATCTTCGAACGAATAAAATTTCTGATTTCCAAATTTCAGTTGATATCTACTAACAGCCTGATATGCCAGCATTTCAAACGAAGACAATTCTCTTGTAGTCATTGAAGCGAAACCACCACCGACATCAATTATTTCAATTTCTAATCCAAGTGATTTTATTTTTCTGAAAAGCGGATATAATTTCTTAACTACTTTGTTGAACGATTTAGGATTCCTGATCCCAGTTCCGATGTGAAAATGAATTCCTCTGAACTTGAAATTAGGATAGTTCTCAATGATTTTAAGTGCTTGAATAATTTCTCTTTCATTTAATCCGAATGAGCAGGATTTAGATCCGGTAGCACTGCTTTTGCTTAATCCCTTTGGAATGAAATCCGGATTGACTCTTAAAAGAAGATTTACTTTAGAAGAACTTGAATCGGGTATTTTTGTAAGGCTAAGCAGTTCACTTATTGAATCAATAACGATCAGACTAACTTTACTTTTAATACAGTTGAAAAGAAACCGATCGGTTTTACAAGGACCATTGACAATTATTTCAGATGGATCAAATCCACTTTTTAGTGCGAGTTCGAGTTCAAACTCGGTCATAACTTCAGCAGAAAGTCCGGCGAGTTTAACAGCCTCAACAACTGCTGGAACGGAATTACATTTGAATGGATAGTAAACAGAGGAATTTCCGTTAAAAATTCTTAAAGAATTATTCTTAAATTTTTCTACATTGTCAGTGAGCATTTTTTCATTAAGAATGTACAACGGGGTGCCATACCGGCTTGCTAAATCAATCAGCTTAAATTTGTTAAATTTTAATTCGCCAGAAGAATCATAACTCAAGTTCCAATCTTCCGGATTTAATATTTTTTTTCCCGTTGACATTAAGGTTTAATTGTCCTTTCTCTATTGTAAATATGATATAAAAGACCAAGAGAAATGTCAGAGAATTGTCAGCAGGTTGTAAAAGGTTCAGTTACTGATATTTTTGAAATAGACGAGGAATTCTTTATCTCTTTTTAGACCGAGTCTTTCGGCAAGCGATATTATAGTTTTGTTTTCATCATACATCCAGGTAGTTTCTAAAGATCTGAATTTTCTTGCAATCTCAACTGTTGCATTGAACAGAAGATGCTTTACCCCGGAATTCCGGAAATTCTTTTTTATTCCGATTGCAAATACTATCGCTTTATTAATCTTCTTTCTCTTGAATAAAAATTTAATGTAATTACTAAAACTTTTCTCGCCTTTAAATCTTTTTAAAAGAGGATTTATATCAAGAACAAAATGAACAGCAGCCACTGGTTCACCTTTATATTCAACAAACTGAAGTAGATCAGGTGGAGTAACAAGCTTGAGGTGTTTTGAAGCAAACGCATATTCCTCATTACTTACCGGAGTAAAATGCCAGTTATCCGAAAATGCATCGTTAAAAATATTTCTGAGATGTTCAAGATCCTGTTCCTTATTTTTTTCATTAAAGCTTCGAACTGATAAACTTTCCAGTTCAAGATTGAGTGGCTTTGGGAAATGATAATTCAGATAACTATCAGAATTTGGATTTGACCGTGTATGAAGTGTTTCTAATAACTCGAAACCATTTTCTTTTAGTAAAGAATGATAGTACTCAGGATTATAAGTTTGAAAAAAAGTTACAGGATAATCATATTTATCTAACAGTAAACCAAGCTCTGAGTATAGATTTGGATTGAATGGTCCTTCGATTCTCCGGATGCCTTTATTCCGGCAAAATTCTAAAATTACTTTAAATAAAGTTCTGACAGCTTGTGGATTATTGTATGATTCGAAGAAGCCGAAGAAAGCTGTTCTCGTACCAGATTTATCACAATAACTTTTATTAACTGAAAGAAAGATTCTTGAAATAACTTCATTACCAGAATAGCAGTTGAATAAATCGATTGTAGCAAATTTGAAGTATGGATTTCTTCGCGGATCTAAAACTTTTACCAGTTCGGATTTTATTGGTGCTACCCAGTTTTTATCATCTTTATAAATTTTAAACGGAAGAGTTATAAAATCTTTCAGTTCTTCACGTGTTGATACTCTACTAACTCTGTAAGACATTTTCCTTCTTTCTTAATAATTTTTTCAACTACGTATTTATTATAAATAAAAGAAAGATCCTTTTCATGAAGCCGGTCAGCAAATGTTTTATGAGGGATGATCTGGTCAGAAAGTATCTCCGGTCGTTCACGGGGAACAAGTAAATTTCTGTAAGTAATAACAGCTCCATCCATTGCAACTCTGATTGTCTCTTTCAACAAATTCTCAAATACATCTTCCGATATCCACTCAAATATATTTGAGAAATTGAATTTTGATATAGATCCATCCGGAAGCTGTCTGAAGTAATTGTCACAACTGTCAGTTATGATTTGTATTCTGTTCAATCTGCTTTTTATAATCTCAAAATTTTCTTTTCGCAGATAGTATGGAAGACATTCTTCATTGTGATTACCGAGCAGAATATATCTCAGAAAATAATTTTGTTTAATCGGCAATTCGGTCAATGCTCGCTTCGTTTTTTCAGCAAAATGATTTCCAAATGAAAAATCTTCTTTGAGGTATTTGAAGAATGCTTTGTCAAATAGCAAGCTCATCGTTCTTCTGCTTAGCAAAACTTTGGTGAAAAGTTTCCATCGCAAGGTATTCCACTTTCTTTCATACAAATTCACTCTTTCATCTTTGTCTTCGATTTCAAAAAACTTTTTAACTGTTCTTTTAGTTACCAGAAGTCTCATAAAATTTCTTAACAGCCTCATATAATCTTCGTATCGTCCGCAGTGAATAATCCCGCGTTCAATTTTATCAATGTTCTCATTCCAGTATTGATATGCTTCCTCAGATAAAGAATATTTTAATGAATTATAAATTTTTTTTCTGCTTTTAGATTTTTGTACTCCAACGAACTCGAGCACTTCTTCATACGTTAAAAATTTAAATGCTGCAACTTTTAGTTCAAGTAAATAATTCTGATAAGGATTCAAATCCAATGCGATAACAGATTTTGGATCATCAACTAAAAAAGTTAGCAGGTTGCAGCCGCCTGATGTAACTGAGAAGACTACATCATCTTTCTGAATATTGAAAGCCTCTCTGTCAATCTGAGGATCTTCCCAGCATTGTGAATACAGAACTTTACTGAAAACTTTACTCTTTTTTTGTTTGGAAGATTTTGGCAATCCGATTTTTGTATGGACAATTCCCCAATCAATAACTGCCGGAATTCCGATTAATGCAGTTAATAAAAATGATTCGGTAAAATAACCTGCCACAAATCCAGGAATGAATAAAATAAAGAGTGCATTATGTCTTACTCCATCTTTATTCAAATAGATTTTTGGTTTTGTTTTTGCAAATTGTCTTGCACTTTTTATTGAAGGAATGAGTCTCGGAACTTTTTTCAAATAATCGGAATAACCTTCAGTATGAATTTTATGGAATGACCGTTCTTCATACTTAATTAGCTGGATGTAATGTATATAAAACAATATCGGCATCAGCAATCCTGATATTGGAAGAAACAGACTCAAAACAGTTAACGCGAGCAAATCAGAAAAATAAATCGGATTTCTGACAAACAAATATGGACCAGATAAAATAATTGAATCACTCTGAACTTTAAATGACATTACAGTTTTGGAAGAAAGCAGACTTCCAGCCCACATTCTCAAAACGGAAGCCAGTACCATTAATAATGCAGCAAACAAATAAGCATATTTTGAATACTCTTCAATGCCAACTGATCGAAAAATAAAAATGTAGTTTGAAGGGAAATCAGCAAAAAGTATAATTGAGATAAGACAGGTTATAATCACAATTGAAAATGAAACGAATATTCGGGCTTCAAATTCAATCTGATTTATTTTTTCCTTGAGTTTCATTGTACTGATTCCTAATTGTTTGAAATAACATTTAAAACAGAGTGTAAAACTTCAATGCCAACACACTTGCTGTTTATTAACTCACCATCAGACGATAATAATACTCCATCCTGATAATTAAATTCAATATTCTTCACCTTGTGCAGCTCAAAAGCATCAAGATCAATATGTTTTCCGGAATAAATTTTTGAGAAGCTGATATACCTTTGTGATAACGGCATGTCTTTAATTACAAGCACATCGAACAAGCCATCATCAAGTAAAGCATTCGGAGTTAACCTCATTCCACCACCAGTAAACTCACCGTTTGCAATAACAACTCCGATAATTTTTTCATTAATAGTTTTTCCATTAATGAGTATTTGTAATTCATCAGCTTCGTAACTGAATAAAGTTTTTACAGCTTCGAAACCGAAAGCAAATTTTCTCAGGATTTTTTTTGTTTTAGGTGAGATTGTTTTGTTTATAGATCCACCTATCCCAACCTGGAATTCATTTAGAAAATATTTTGGTAAGTAGTTATCATTAAAATGGATTTTACCGATATCAATCGATTTTGTAGGATTTTCTTTAATTAATTTTACCTGAGATGAAAGGTCTGCTGGTAATCCAAGACTTTGAGCAAACCCCTGACCCGTACCAAATCCAATTACACCAAGTGCTACATCCGGATTAATATAAATTCCGTTATGAAAAAAACCATTAATTACCTGGTTAAGTGTTCCATCTCCACCAACTGCGACAATAGTTTCACTACCATTTTCTATCGCTTTTTGTACGAATGAAGTTGCATTTGATTCGGATGTCGTTTCAGAAAAGATATATCCATCACCAAAATAAAATTTTATTTGATGCAGCAACTTTTCTTTTTCTTGCTTTGTTCTCCCACCGGCTGAAGCAGGATTAAATATGATTTGTATTTTTTTGTTGGACATTATTCCTTTTCTCCTGCTTAATTGTATATAGAAGTCAAGACTCAGATGTCATGAAAAAGTCAAAGAGTAGTAAAAGATTTTTTGAATAATTAAAAATATATTGAACATGATTTTTTAGAACCAGAAGCTAAAAATGCGTGCACTGTTCCGGTTGGCGATTCACAGGAAAGATGAGTGCCATTCTCTATCTTTAAAAACTTTTACATCCGCTGATTCCACTTTAAGACCAGTCTCTATTTTACCATCAACAGCAATGAGCAGCGGAAGATCTGTTTTAAGATTTTCGATTTCAAACCGTACACTGTTGCCTTTAAGCAAATCCTAACCTCGGTTTGCATCGTATTGATTGAATTGTCCAGCTAACTAATGATAAAGAATCCAAGATTATCAGCAGAACTTTTACAATTGAATGACAATTCTCTGACAAAAGATGTTTGTTAAATAACTACAATTACATAGGCTAAGATGGATCTGTGAGAGTTAAGCAGATATCTTAACAGTTTTATATTAACAATCAATCGAGGTGATAAAATGAAAAAAACAGCAGCAATACTTTTTGCAGTGATATCATTACTATTAACTTCCTGTGAGGAAAATAATGAATCAGTTGTTGGCTCAACAAGCGATACTTCTATTCCAAATCTGTCATTTGCAGTTGACACTACTTATCTCAATGCCGCAAATAACCAGTTGGTTGCAAAGGGAACCGTAATAAATGCTGGTAACTCAAAGGTAACCTCTCCGTGGTATGTTGAGTGCCAGTTTTATACCAACTCATCAAAGACGACAAAACTTGGAGGAAACTATACACAGATTGGAGTTCCACTTGCTAAAAATGAATCAACGTTTTGGACAATCACTTACTCTTCCTCAAATGTGAATGTAAATGATTATCCGAATTTTGCTGTCGGCAATCTCAGAGGAATTTATAAATGAATTTAGTTAGTTTGTTTTTATAGGAGACTTAAAATGAAAAATAATCAATTGCTGATTATTTGCATTTGCTTGTCTTTATTTTGTAATTATTCATTATATGGACAGAACCAAGAGACTTCAACTAATGGAAAAATAAAATCTAACAGTTTATATTTCGAAGCATTTGGTAATGGCTTATTATATTCTATCAACTATGAACATCTTTTTACAGATAATATGGGCGGCAGAATAGGATTTATGTATT
>JAANMU010001905.1_pt1 | contig 17136 bp, 15 predicted proteins | sample 7279701 | NCBI WGS metagenome assembly JAANMU01 (sample SAMN14094539, study PRJNA606508) | bioreactor metagenome | isolation source: A lab-scale SPAN reactor treating ammonium-rich wastewater day 57 | place: Ireland: Galway | collected 2017-03-13 | reverse complement strand
GCTTCACGATCCAGTCCGCCCCATCCGGGAAGGGCGCGCTCACCCTGCGCCTGAGTCTGTCTACCGACCTGACAGGCACACTGGACGCGGATAAGCGCGGGCTGTCCTTCCCCATCGAGGACGGGAGAACCCTGCGCTATGACCACCTGCTGGCCTGGGACGCGAACGGCGCGGCGCTGGACGCGCAGTTGGTCTACATGCCGGGGGAAATCCGCATCGTCGTGCGGGACGCGGGCGCGGCGTATCCCCTCACAATTGACCCGCTTATTTATCTGGAGCAGAAGGTCATCGCCTCGGACGGCGCGGTGAGCGATGTCTTCGGCTATTCCGTCGCGTTGAACGCCGCGGGCGATACCGCCATCGTCGGGGCATCCGGAGACGACGTCGGCGCGAATGCCGATCAGGGCTCGGCGTACGTCTTCACGCGCAATGGCGGGGTCTGGAGCCAGCAGGCGCAGCTCACCGCCTCGGACGGCGCGGCGTACGATAACTTCGGCGCCTCCGTCGCGCTGAACGCCGCGGGCGATACCGCCATCGTCGGGGCACACTTGGACAACGTCGGCGCGAACACCGACCAGGGCTCGGCGTATTTCTATCAGGCGTATCGCACGGACAACGACCTGGCGGTCTCGGCGACGCGCGGGTCGAGCGCTCCCCTCCACGCCAACGACGCCGTCCTGCTCACCGCCTCGGTCATGAACTACGGGCCGGCCGCGGCTTCCTCGGTCGGGCTGAACGTCCCTCTCCCCGCCGGGCTCACGTACGCATCCCATACCGCCACGCGCGGCTCATACGACCCGGTCAGCGGCTCCTGGAACGTGGGAAATTTGCCCGCTTACGTCTCCGCCACGTTGACCATTGCCGTCACGGTGTCGAATCCCGCGCCGAAGGTCACGATATATTTCACTTCCTCTCTGGTTGGGCGCGACACCAACGACGCCAACAATTCGTCCAAACTGGCGCTTCCCCCCGCTAAGACCGTCATCTATCGCTCCAACGGCGCCCAGGACGGCTGGGTCCTCGAATCCGGCGAGAACACCAACAAGGGCGGGACGCTCGACGCGAAGGCCACGACCTTCCGCCTCGGCGACGACGCCGCCAGGAAGCAGTACCGCGCCATCCTGTCGTTCAACACCTCCGGCCTGCCCGATAACGCCGTCATCACCAAGGTCACGCTCAAGGTCAAGCGCCAGGGCGTGACCGGCGGCGGAAACCCGGTCAATACCTTCCAGGGTTTCCTCGCTGACGTGAAAAAAGGAGCGTTCGGGACTTCCGCCCTGCAGATCACCGACTACCAAACCGCCGCCAACAAGACCGTCGGCCCGGACGGCCCGACTCCCATCAGCGAATGGTACACGCTCGACCTGACCGGCGCCGGGAACTTCGTCAACAAACTGGCGTCCAACGGCGGCCTGACCCAGATCCGCCTGCGCTTCAACCTGGACGATAACAACAACGCCGCCGCCAACTATCTCAGCCTGTTCAGCGGGAACGCGCCTCTCGCCTCCCGCCCGCAGTTGATCGTCGAGTACTACATCCCGTAGGGAGCCGTGGCCGCTCGCTCATTAAAGCGCGCCTCCTCCGCAAAAAGCGGCCCGGTTGAACGCCCGGAAGAATCTGCCCGCATCCAAACGAAGCCCGCCCCCGAAACGTTCGGAGGCGGGCTTCGAATTGACGTGAGAAAGTCTTCGCGCTGCGGCTTGAGCGTCAAACGTCGGCTACTCGAACTCCAGGTCGAACTCCTCCCCCTCTTGAAATTCATCCAGCGGCTGGATGGCGATGTCGCTGAACAAGGTCTCCTGCTGCGCCCGCACGCGATAGCGCTTCACCAGTTCCAGCAGCGCGAGGAATGTGACGACGATCTCCAGACGCGTGGGTTTTTCACCCAGCAAGTTGCGGAAGGTCGCTCCGCGCTCCAAACGCAATCTTGTTGAAATCAACTCGATCTTCTCACGGATGGTGATCCTCGGCGCGGCGATCACCGTCCCCAGCGATTGCTTTTCCTGCTCCGCGGCGAAAATCCGCTCGGCGGACTCGAGCAAATCGGCGAGGGTGATGCCCGAAAGGTCGAGTTTGGCTTCCACCTTCGGCGGCGGCGCGACGCGCAGGAACGTCCGCAGGTTTTTGCTTTGACGCTCCTCCAGCCACATCCCAATCTCTTTGTAGCGTTTATACAGCCGCAATTGACGCGCCAGGTCGTCGGCGGGATTCTCCTCGCCCGCCTCGCGCGCCGGCGGACGCGGCAGCAGCGCCTCCGACTTGATCTGGATCAACTTCGCGGCGATCACCAGAAACGAGGAGATCTCGTCCGCCGTCACCTGTTCGAGAGCGTGGACGTAGGCGAGGTATTGGTCGGTCACCTGCGCGAGCGAAACCGCGGTGATGTCCAACTCGGCGCGCTCGATCAGGTCGAGCAGAAGCGCGAGCGGCCCCTCGTAAACGGGGATCGCGACGGTGTAGGAGGATTGCGCGGCGGGAAGCATGGCGCACAGATTTTATCACGGTATAATTTCCGCATGTCCAAACTCACGCACATCGACTCGTCCGGCCGCGCCCGCATGGTGGACGTGGGCGACAAGCCCGTCACCGAGCGGACGGCGACAGCAAAAGGCGAAGTCCACATGAAGCGCGCCACGTTCGACTTGATCCGCGGCGGGCAGATCAAAAAAGGGGACGTGCTGACCGTCGCGCAGATCGCGGGCATCACCGCCGCCAAACGGACCTCGGACCTGATCCCGCTCTGCCATCCTCTGCCCCTCTCCAAAGTGGACGTGGACCTTGCCCTCGACGAATCCCTGCCGGGCGTGGTCGTCACCGCGACGGTCAAGACTTCGGGGAAGACGGGCGTGGAAATGGAAGCGCTGACCGCCGTCTCCGTCGCCGCGCTGACGATCTACGACATGGCGAAAGCCGCCGAGAAGACGATGCGGATTCAAAATATCCGTCTCGTGGAAAAACGCGGCGGGCAAAGCGGGGACGTCGTCAACGAGTAAAGTCACTTCCATGGTTTGACGATCAACGCGTTGTCGTCGTCCGCCGCGTGGCCGAGGTAGGGAAGCCCCCATGCCTCGGCGATTGTCTTCAGGAGGGAATAGAGCGTGTACGGCGTATCGTCCTCGAAGCCATATTTGACCTGCGGCGAGATCAGCACGGTCGCGATCCGTCCGCCCGCTTTCCGGGGGAGGCCGCAGCACGAAGCGTCGCTGGTCCCCTCGTCCCAGGTGAGGATGACGAGGAACGACTGGCTGTGCGCGCTGAAGTAATCCATGATGGGTTTCATCTGCACGCCCAGCCAGTTATCCGTGACGCCGAGCCAGCAGTCGTGCGCGTTGTTGCAAAGATTCGGGGTGATGAAAACGAAGTTCGGGAGCGCGCCCGCCGCGAGGTCCACGGGAAGATCCGTGAGGGGACGGACCGTCCGCTCGCAGCGCGCCGCGTCCAGTCGAATCGGGTCGAAGTACATGAACGGGTTATGCTTCTGGGCGTAGTTCCCCCAGTCGCCCACGAAGCAGGGACGCGGCATGTCCTCCTGGTAGGTTTTCCACGTCCGCCCGCTGGCCTCGATGAGGTCGGGCAGGCTGGGCGCGTCGACGAAGCAATCCTCGCAGTTGCGGTTCACGCCGAAGGTGTCGCCGCCGATCATGGCGAGGTAGTTCGGCAGGCTGGGATGACGTATCGCGTAATGCTGTGTGAGCAGCGTGTAATCGCCCGCGAGACGGTTGAAGATCGGCATGTCGCGGTTGCCGATGACATGCTCGAACTCCTTGTTCTCGAAGACGATGACGACGATGTGTTCGAAATTCGGGACGAGCAGCGCGGGCGTGGGGCTGGGCGTGACGGACGGGACGGCTGTGCTGGCAGCCGTCGGCGGAGGCGCGGCGGTCGGCGTCGGCATGGACGGCGTAACGGTCGGCGCGGGCGTCGGCGCGGCGCAAGCCGCAAGCAGGCACGCGGTTACAATCAGGAAAAAGGAACGAATCATTTTGCGTCTCCGTTATGAAACTGACATTCCCATTATCCTACATTGTTGTATCATGTGATGGGAAAGCCGCAAAGGCGAACAAAGAATGAAAGCGCGCGGGTTTCACAGAAAAACAATCCGTGCGATCCGCGAAATCCGCGTCCAACCATAAAATGCTTTTAAGGAGACAATCATGGAAATCCTGACCGTCCCCATCGAAAAACCCGAAACCGTCAACTTCATCCTCGGACAAGCGCACTTCATCAAAACCGTCGAAGACCTCCACGAAGCGCTGGTCAACGCCGTGCCTGGCATCAAATTCGGCCTGGCGTTTTGCGAAGCCTCGGGCAAATGTCTCGTGCGCTGGAGCGGCTCCGACGAAGCCATGATCGAACTCGCGAAAAAGAACGCGCTCGCCGTCGGCGCGGGACACTCGTTCATCATCTTCCTCGCCGAAGGCTTCTTCCCCGTCAACGTGCTGAACGCGGTCAAAGCCGTGCCGGAAGTGGCGCGCGTCTACTGCGCCACCGCCAATCCCGCCGAAGTCCTCGTCGCGCAGACAGCGCAGGGCCGCGCCATCCTCGGCGTAGTGGACGGCTCCTCGCCCAAAGGCGTCGAAGGCGCGGAAGACATCGCCTGGCGCAAAGACCTCCTGCGGAAGATCGGCTACAAGATCGGATGACCGACAGACCGCGATGACTCGGACTTTACGACGACTCGTCCTGCTCGTTGGACTCATCCTCCTCGCTGCGCTTCTCGCGGACCTCGCGCGGGATTCGGCCTCCCCGGCCGCCCCCTCCCCCGCGCCGACTCTGATTCCCGCTTCGACGGCCGTCCCTGCCTCCCCCGCCCAAACCGACGCGCCCGTCCCGCCGTCCGCGCCGACCGTCACGAACACGCCCGCGCCCGATCCGTTCGGCACGCGCGTCGCCTTCACCGCCGAAGACGGACGCGAACTGGTCGGCTACTTCTATTCCTCGTGGATGCCCAACGCGCCGGTGGTCGTGTTGATGCACGAATTCGGCAACAATCAGGCCGCGTGGAAAGAGAGCAACATCATCGCGTGGATGCAAAATTACGGCGCGCTGGACTCGAGCGGGCAGGCCTACATCTACGCCGGCGGGCGTCTGCCAAACCTGCCCAAAGACCGCTCCTTCGCCGTGTTGACGTTTGACTTCCGCGGTCACGGCGAAAGCCAGCCGCCGCTGAGCGGGGACCTGTACCAAAACCGGGCGGGCTTCCTCATGGACGCCCGCGCCGCCTACGCCCTCGCGCGGACACTGCCCGGCGTGGACCCGAGCCGCGTCATCGGCATCGGCGCCTCCGTCGGCGCGGACGCGGTCGTGGACGCCTGCGGCGAGATCTGCGCGGGCGCGTTCAGCGTCTCGCCGGGCGGCTGGCTCGGAATCCATTATCACGACGCGGCGGAGGCCGTCCTTGCCCGCGGGTATCCCGTCCGCTGCATGTATGCGGCCAAAGATGACCCGTCCCCGTCCACCTGCTGGAGCGTGAATCCAAACGACCTCTACCGGATCTACAATTACCCCGGCGTCAAACACGGCATGACGTTCTTCGTCCCCCGTAAAATGGAGGTCGGTTTCGGCGATAACTTGATGGATTTCCTGCTCGCCGCCTCCCGCTAAACAGGGCGCGCGGACAATTTCCGCACGCGGGGAGACCCGTCCGCCTCATGCACATGAGAACGGAATAAACCCAAACGCCCGGTCTGCGTTTCAATTGTATAATCTCATCGACCCATCAACCAAGGAGTTTTCGAGAACCCATGAAAAATTACATGATTAAGAGCCTCGGAGTTCTGCTGCTCGCCATCGCGCTCGCGGCTTGCGGAAGCAGTCCAACGCCCACGGCCCCGCCTGTCGACCTGCCCGCGCCGGTTGTAACCGCCGCCGTCCCGACAGCCCAACCCAATCTCTGCAACAATATATACTATCCAGTTAAAAATAAAGCGGTCTACAAATACACCAGCACCGGAAGTTCAGCCGGCGCCTATTCGTTTCAAAATGTCATCAGCCGGTCCACTCGGAAGGGTTTCACGGTCACCTCGAGGTTCAAGAAGGCTGTAAACAGGCTGCGCTGGGAATGTAAACCCGAAGGCCTGGCGGCAATGGGAATCGGCCTCACCGACATGGCCAGCAGCATGGCCCTCCGTCAATTTACCAACTTTACCGCCAGCAACGTCACCGGCGTCAGCCTGCCCGCCAACCTGGCCCCCGGCATGGAATGGGCATACGCGTTCGACCTGCAAGGCACAGAAAGAGTAAAGCCGGGCGAACCGGCCGGCAACATAGCCGGGCGCATCTCCATGACTTACAAGGCTGGAAACATAGGAAACGTGACTGTTCCCGCTGGCTCCTTCGACGCCCTTGCCATCGAGGTGAAAACATCTACCGAATTTCAAATTGTCCGCGCAAACGGACAGAACCAACAGATCGTGTCGTTCGCCACCTACACCATCTGGTACGCGCCCGGCGTAGGCTGGATCAAATCGAACGGCTCAGGAAACCTCAACAGCCAAAAATACTTCGAAACCATCGTACTGGACTCATACACAATCCCGTAACAATCAGGGAGCGGACCGCCGCTCCCTTTGCACAGCCGCATGACACACCCGCCCATCCCCTTCACCGATTTCAACGGCTCTGGCCCTTCCCTTCACTTCCTGCACGCCAATGGGTACCCTCCCGCCTGCTACCTCCCCCTGTTTGAGTATTTACGTCCCGGCCTTCGCGTCGTTGGGATGCACCTTCGGCCTCTCTGGCCGGATGCGGACCCCGGCAAACTGCACGACTGGCTCCCCCTAACCGACGACTTCCTCCGCTTCCTCGCGGACCGGGAAATGGGGCCCGTCCTGGCGGCCGGCCACTCCGTCGGCGGGATCGTCGCCCTGCGCGCCGCGCTAAAAGAGCCAGGGCGCTTCCGCGGGCTTGTGTTGATAGACCCAGTCCTCTTTCCACCCTATTTCATCCTGCTTTGGAACTTGCTGCGTCTAACGGGATTGGATTGGAAAGCGCACCCCAAGATCCCCGCCGCGCTGAATCGCCGCCGTCATTTCGACGACCTGGAGACGGTCTATCGCGGCTACCGCCGGCGCGGCGTCTTCCGCCATTTGTCGGACGAAAACCTGCGCGCCTACATCGAAGGGATAACGCGTCCGCGCCCAGGCGGCGGCTACGAACTCGTCTATTCGCCGGAATGGGAAGCGCGCATCTACCGCACGGGCATCTGGCGCGACCTCGATCTCTGGCGCGGGCTAAAGACGCTGCAAACGCCAACCCTGATCCTGCGCGGCGCGCAGTCGGATACATTTTGGGCCAGGACCTCGGCCCGGGTCCGCCGCGCCAACCCGAAGATCCAGATCGAAACGCTCGAACGGACCACGCACCTCCTGCCGTTGGAAGAATCGGAAATTGCCGGCCGGCTTATAGTCGAGTTTGCGAATCAAATCCACCTTTGATCAAGGAGCATCCAATGCAGAACCGTCATCTCCTCCAGGCAAGTTTCATCGTGACGATCCTGGCGCTGACCCTCGCGGCTTGCGGACAGAAAACGCCGGTTCCCGTTACGATCATGTACTACCGCCGCGGTTATGTGGAGGGCGGCGAGGACGCCGCGTCGCGCAAAGCGCTCTCGATCGTCAAGGCGTTTCAAAAAAGATATCCGCATATCACCGTGACCCTCGTCGGGATTCCGTACACCCCCGAAGGCACCAATCAGTTGGAAGCGGCGCTGAACGCGCGCGAAGTTAACGTGTTCTCCGTCGCGCCCAGCATGCTGCCAGACCTGATTCGCCGCAGCCTCATTTCAAATGTCGAACCGTTCATGACGGCAGAGGACAAAAAAGATTACTACGAAAACGCCCTGCAGCTTGCAACGGTGGACGGCAAGGTGTACGCCTGGCCCCAATGGGTGACGGCGGTGGCGATGTTCGGCAATACGCGGCTGCTCGAGCAAAGAGGCGTGACCCCGCCGACCCTCGAGGATCCATGGACCTGGCAGGAATTTGTGGAGGCCAGCCATAAACTCACATTTACCCAACCCGATGGGACTCATGTATATGGATTCTCCGCCGCCTCCGCGCCCGGACAGGAACTTTACCTGCCCGTTTTCTACATGGACGGCGGGCGGTTACGCAGCCCGGACGCGCACGTCTTCACCTTGCAGGAGCCGGAAGCCGTCTCTGCCCTGCAAAAACTGGCCGATCTGCGCCTGACGGAAAACGTGACCCCGCCCGACTTCGGCATGGCCGGGCAGACCGACGTACGGACCCAATTCAAGGCGGGGACGGTCGCCATGATCATGGAAACGCCCAGCTTCATCACCGAACTGGAAAGCGAGGCGATTCCCTTCGTCGTCTTCCCCAACCCGGTCGGCGAGACCGGCCAACTCGTAACGACGGGCGGCTTCGGTATGTTCAGCGTGGTCGAGGTCGACGATCCCAACGTCCTGGCGGCCTCTCACCTGTTTGCGCGCTATTTAACCGGCACGGAGGTGGCGCAGGACATCCCCGGCTATCAACTCGCTCCCAGTTTACGGCGCAGCAACACCATGTACGCCACCAATGAGCCGCGCCTGGTCATTTCGCGCCTCGTCGCCTATGGCGTCTACGAGCCGCCGGTCGACATCTCTAACGAGCTGACCAGGGAATTCACGCTCGCCCTGCAGTCCATCTTGTTGGGAGAAAAGACCGCCCAGCAAGCCATGGACGAGATCGCGCCTGTTTACCAGCAGGAATTGGACGCGCAGTTCAAATGAAACCTGTCCGCGGGCATATCGCGCGTAGAATCATCTTTGCGTATTCCGGCCTGGCGTTTGTCACGATCCTGGTTTCGGCAGGCGCCATCGGTGGAATCAGACTGCTGTACCAGAGGCTCGTCCTGGAGGCGCGCCAGCGGCAGGAAATGTCGCTGCTCAGCGCGCGCATCCGCTCTGAAGCGCTGCTGCTCGCCAATTCCGTCCAGCAATACGTCATTGACGCGGAAAGCGGGGAGGCGGAAAGGCTGGCCCTCGAAAAACATATTGTCATGCTCGAAGAACTGCTCCAGCAGGCGGTGGACGGGATAAATCCGGATAACGTGGATGAAAGCATCGCCGTCGGCCTGGCGCTTCAAAACATCATGTCCTTCAAGGTGCAAAGCCGCCGCATCCTGGATCTTTCCGACCAGGAGGGCGGGTTTGGGCCCGAGACAAAACGCCAGATGGACGCCCTGCTCCAGCATTACCAGCCCGAACTGATCAAATCGCTGGAGGATTTTGAGAAACTTGAAGGCAGCGCCGCAAAATCGTCATATGCCCAGGCCGACATCTATTCGCTTCACCTGACGATCTTTATCGCCATGCTCTCGGCCGCGGCGGTCGTCTTTGCAATCGGCATGTCGATTTGGCTGGCAAAACGGCTCATCATTCCGCTGACCGCCCTGACCGAAAACGTGAAATTGCAGCCTGAGCTGTCCCTGCAAAGGCCCATTGAAATTTCCACCGACGACGAAATGGGCGCGTTGGCGCAGGCTCTTAATCAAATGAAAGCCGAGATCAACGCCTCGCGCGACAAACTGGAAGAATACGCGGACACTCTTGAAGAGCAGGTGGAAGAACGCACCCGCGAACTGAAACTGCTCGCCATCACCGATCCGCTGACGGGGATCTACAACCGCGGCCATTTCTTCGCGCTCGCCGAAAAGATATTGGACGAAACCAAACGATTGAACCATCCGTTCTCCGTGGCGCTCTTTGACCTCGACCACTTCAAGAACATCAACGACCGTTTCGGTCATGCCGCCGGGGATCTCGCCCTCAGGCAAGTCGCGCGGACGATGCAATCCCAGATCCGCCAGATGGATTTTCTCGGGCGATACGGCGGCGAGGAATTCGTGGTGGCGTTGCCCTCCACCAAAATAAGCGAGGCCCTTCAGATCGGCCAGCGGATCGTTATCGCGGTAAGAAAAATGCAAGTCGAATATAATGGGCGCAGCATTCACGTTACCATCAGCGGCGGCGTCGCTTCCTATGCCTACGACGACGAGGATCTCGGACACATCCTCTCCAAAGCCGACAAGGCGCTCTACCTCGCCAAGAAACAGGGACGCGACCGGGTCGTCGCGCACAACTCAACGACAGGTTACATGGAGAAAACATGACAGAATACTCTTCCGCCGAACTGATGATCGTCAACGCCGCGCGGCTGCTGCGCGACGGCGACGTGGTCTTCGTGGGCGTGGGACAGCCCAATCTGGCCTGCAACCTCGCCAAGCGGACTCACGCTCCCAACCTCGTGATGATCTACGAAGCGGGCGTGATCGGCGCGGAACCCGCGCGGCTTCCCCTCTCCATCGGCGACCCAACCCTCGTCAGCGGCTCGCTCTCGGTGGTAAGCATGTACGACATCTTCAGCAACTACCTCCAGCGCGGCAACGTGGACGTAGGCTTCATGGGCGGCGCGCAGATAGACAAATTCGGCAACATCAACGCGACCGTCATTGGCGCGTACGAAAAACCGAAGGTCCGCCTGCCCGGTTCGGGCGGCTCGCAGGAGATCGCCGCCTGGGCCAACCGCTGTTATATTATGACGCCGCACCAGAAGCGGCGCTTCCCCGAACGCTGCGACTTCCGCACCTCGGTCGGCGCGCTGGACGGAGGCGGGGAACGTCAACGCATCGGCCTGCGCGGACGCGGCATGGAAGCCGTCGTGACCGACATCGGCATCCTCGAGCCGAACGAGAACGGCGAACTGGTCCTGGCCGCGCTCCACCCCGGCAAGACCGTTGACGACGCGCAAGCCAATACCGGCTGGGACTTGCAAACCGCCGCGCAAGTCAGAACGACCGAACCGGTCAGCGAGCGCGAGTTGACGATCCTGCGCGCAGAACTCGACCCGACGGGCATCTACATCAAAAGCGGCGGATGACCTTGCAAGGTTGAAAGCGGAAAACAAAAACGATTGCGATAAAATCGGACGCGACGATGGAACGTCACCTCTTCCTCACCGGTCAGACTGAATTGCACGGTTCGCTGGTCGCGCTGAATTCCATGCAAGCGCGCCTGCGCGGACAAAAGGCCACCGGCCTGATCGAAGTCAAAGTGGGGACGAGCCGCCAGATCGTGATCGTCTACGCCAACGGCGTCCAGGTCGGGACATACCTGCTGGAAAACGACAAGAGCCGCTCCTTCAACCTGACTGAACTTTCCGTGCTTTGGGGCGGCGCGCCGTTTTCCGTCTCGTCCGTCACCCTCCCCGACCGGGCCGGGCGCGCCGTCTGGCTGATCCTCGAATCGCGGCTGCACGAACGCGCCGAGGTCAACAATGAACAGGATTGGAACCAACTGCTCGCGCGCTGGAAACAGGAAGGCTTCAACGGCGCGGCGGAATTAACTTCCAAAACCGTTCAGGGATTCATCGTCCTCCAAATGGGACAGGTCGTGGAGACCGAGACCGTCTTCTTCAGCGGAAACGGATTCGAGTCCGCGCCGCCTCCCAACGTCGGCGTATACGGAGCCTGGCAGGTCGCCACTTACGCCGCCTCCCCTCTCTCAGGCGCGTGGAAATGCCTGAACCTGCGCGAGAGCGCGATCCGCTGGGCCAGCCGCGCGCTGGACCGCTACCGGGAGATCGCCGGATATAAATTCCTGCAAGTCACCAGCCGGGAGATCAAAGAGATCATCCGCCCCTGGGAATGGAAGATCGAGATCGCCAACGCCTCCATCACCGACGACCACTTCTTTGCCGGCCTCGAAGCCGCCGCGCACGCCTACCGCGCGCTGCTCATGGGACTGGGGACCCAGATGAGTTTCGTCGTCGGCGGCGCGCTGACCCAACGGATCCTGAACGAAGTCTACGAAGACCTCGAAGCCGACCAGCGTTCCGCGCTGGGCGCCCACCGACTGATCCCCGCCGCATTTTCATTTTGAGACCCCCCCATGAACATCAGCCTTGAAACCAGACCCGGCGTCAAACACTCCAAACGCGTATGGAATTGGGCGCTGGCCGCGGCGCTCGCGCTGGCGGCATTCGGTTGGGTCTATTACTACGAACCCCTGCAGACGGGGGCCTACTCCAGTTACTGGAACGACAAAATCACGGACGCAATCACGCTCCTGGCCGTATTCGCCGCCGCAGGACTCAGCCTGAATTTAACGCGCCACTACGCCCCATCCGAACCGCCGCGCCGCGTCTGGGCGACCTTCACCCTCGGCTGGTGGGCCTGGGCGGCCAGCGAATCCCTCGGCTTCATTTACGATTACTTCTACTGGTACAAGTCCTATCCCGACTACACAGTCCCCGAAATCACCGTCATGGACGCCTTCTGGCTGCTGGGATACTTCTTCTTCGGACTTTCTCTATACCATCAATTCCGCCTGATCTACCGCGCCAAAGGCGGACAAAAAATAGCCGCCTATCTATTATTCATCGCCGCCATCCTCCTGGCCGCCTTCGGGCTGACCAGATGGGCGCTGGACGCCGGGCTGGGAAGCGGAAACACATGGGAAGGAATGTATCTCGGAATCCTCTATCCCGTTCTCGACCTGCTGGAGGGCGCGGCCGCCCTCTGGCTCTTCTTCCTCTTCGGCCTCGGCTACCTCGGGCGTCCCTGGTGGGGACTGATTCTGTTCGCCTTCGCCGACGGAATCGCCACCTTCTTCTGGCTCGGCGGCTATAATTGGGTTTCAGACCAGACCTACTACACGCTCGACCTGCTCGCCAACCTGATCTACCTCGCGGGCTACGCCCTCACCGCGCTGGCCCTCCTCGCCGCGCACGAACATATCGAACGGGGCATCACCGCCGAAACGCAAAACGCGCCGCAACCCTGACGTTTTTCTCCCTTTACGAGATTCAAAAGTCAAAGTATATGAAGAGGGATGAACGCGATCATCCGCGCCGCTCTCTTCGACCTCGGGGGAACCCTGATGTATTCGCGCGAACCGTGGGAGCCCATCCTCGATCGCGGCTACCAGGCCCTCGCCCAATCCCTCTGCGAGCAGGGATTTGACCTCGACTGCGCCGACCTGCCCAAAACCGTCCGCTACCACCTCGACCGATACTTCGCCCGCCGCGACGAAGACCTCTTCGAGACCACCTACCTCGCCGTCCTGCGCGAACTGCTGATCGAGCGAGGCCATCCCAACGTTGACGACAAAGTCATCCGCCGCGCGCTCGACGCCTTCTACGCGCACACGCAGCCCAACTGGACGCTGGAGGAAGACGCCGCCCTCATGCTCCGCACGCTCGAAGCGGGCGGCTACCGCCTCGGACTCGTCTCCAACGCGGGCGACAACCAGGACGTCTTCCAGCTCGTCGAACGCTTCCGCATCGAGCCGTTCTTCGACTTCATCCTGACCTCGGCGGCCTGTTCCTACCGCAAACCGCATCCGCGCATCTTTGAACTCGCGATGGCGCACTGGAACATCCCCGCGCGCGAGATCGTGATGGTCGGCGACAGCCTCGAAGCGGACATCCGCGGCGCGCAGCGCCTCGGCATCTTCGCCGTCTGGATCAAGCGACGCGTCTCGAAGACCGCGAACCGCCGCGGCGTCCAGCCCGACGCGGAGATCGAATCGCTGGCCGAACTCCCCGCGCTGCTCCGTCGCGTCTCAAGTTGACGCCCCGCAAACCCATTTCGGGATGGTAGAATCGCCTTATGCCCGACCTCTTCGACCACGCCATGCAGGAGCGCATGAAAACCGAAGCCCCGCTGGCGGCCCGTATGCGCCCGCGCACGCTGGACGAATTTGTGGGACAGGAACACATCGTCGGCGAGGGCAAACTGCTGCGCCGCGCCATCGAAGCCGACCGACTCTTCTCGTCCATCATCCTCTTCGGCCCGCCTGGCTCTGGCAAGACCACCCTCGCGCAAGTCATCGCCAACACCACACGGAGTCACTTCGTCACCATCTCGGCAATTTTGGCGGGCAAAGCCGACCTGCGCGTCGTCGTGGATGAAGCCGTCGAGCGCCGCCGCCTGCACAACCTCCGCACCATCCTCTTCGTGGACGAGGTCCATCGCTGGAACAAAGCCCAGCAGGACGCGCTCCTGCCCCACGTCGAGAGCGGCGTGATCACCCTCATCGGCGCGACCACCGAAAACCCATACTTCGAAGTCATCAAAGCGCTCATCTCGCGCTCGCGCGTCTTCCAACTGCGGAATCTGAATCAGGAAGAGACGGGCATCCTGCTCGACCGCGCCCTGGCGGACAAAGAACGCGGCTACGGGAACAAACGCGTCATCCTCGACCCCGAAGCGCGCGCCCACCTTTGCGAAGTCGCGGGCGGGGACGCGCGCAACGCCCTCAACGCCCTCGAACTCGCGGTGGAGTCGACTCCCCCCAGCGCGGACGGCGTCATCCACGTCACGCTCGAGGTCGCGCAGGAATCCATCCAGCGCCGCGCCGCGCTCTACGACAAAGACGGCGACGCGCATTACGACACGATCAGCGCGTTCATCAAGTCTGTGCGCGGAAGCGATCCAGACGCGGCCTTGTATTGGCTGGCAAAGATGCTCTACGCGGGCGAAGACCCGAAGTTCATCCTGCGCCGTTTGGTCATCCTCGCGGGCGAAGACATCGGCCTCGCCGACCCGATGGCGCTCGTGGTGACGGCCTCGGCAGTCCAGGCTTTCGAGTTCGTCGGCCTGCCCGAGGGAATTTATCCCATCGTCGAAGCGACGTTGTACCTCGCCACCGCGCCCAAGTCCAACAGCGCGGGCGCATACTTCAAAGCGATGAAGAAACTCGAAGAGGAGGGACAGGTCTCCGTGCCGCGTCATCTCATGGACGGCAGCCGCGACGCGGCGGCGATGGGACACGGCAAGGACTACGTCTATCCGCATGAACATGAGGGACACTTCATCCCGCAGCAATATCTCCCCAAACGCCTGCTCGGGACATATTTCTACAGTCCCTCGGGCGAGGGGTATGAAGCGCAAGTGGCGGCGCGCCTCGAAATGTGGCGCGAGGCGCAGAGGAAGGCGCTGGGAATCGAGAAACCTGTGAATGTCCCCGACATGAGCGAAGAAGGGATCAAGGAAATGAAGAGGAAGATCAAATAAATGAATGAGAAGTTGAATTACCGCTCCGATATCGATGGATTACGGGCGATTGCGGTGTTGGCTGTTCTGTTTTATCACGCCGGGAGCAAGACGTTTCCCGGGGGGTATGTGGGAGTGGATGTTTTCTTCGTGATTTCCGGTTATCTGATCACAGGGATCATTTTTCGCGAAATTCAGGCACACGAATTTTCTCTTAAGAAATTTTACGAACGACGGATCCGCCGTATTTTCCCCGCGCTCTTTGTCCTGCTTGCTGTGACGATTGTTGCCAGCGCCTTTCTTTACGACGCCGAGACATTCTCCACATTCAGCAAAAGCGTGACATCAACCACGTTGTTCTATTCGAACATCCTTTTCTGGAAAGAGGCTGGATATTTCGAAGGGCCGTCGACACTCAAACCGCTCCTGCACACCTGGTCGCTTGCAGTAGAAGAACAATTCTATATTTTCTTCCCATTAATCCTTATAGCGCTTGCAAAGCTGCTCAAATCCAAAAACAGGATCTTCGCCGGGCTGGTATTCATCGCCTTGGTCTCTTTTGCAGGCAGTATCTACGGTATGAATACAGACCCATCAGGAGCATTCTACCTGACGCATCTGCGCGCTTGGGAACTGATAATCGGCGGTCTGCTCGCGCTGAACGTCATCCCCAACCCAAAGACCGACCTTCTCCGTGACGGACTATCTGTGGCAGGCATCGGGATGATTATCGCAAGCGTATTCTTATATACCGGAGAAACCGCCTTTCCAGGCGTCTCTGCCCTGCTCCCCACAATGGGTTCAACTCTCATCATCTACAGCGGCATCGATGGCGAATCGCTGGGGGGACGCATCCTCGGCCTGCGACCTGCGGTCTTCATCGGCCAAATTTCATATTCCCTGTACCTCTGGCATTGGCCCATCATTGTTTTTTGGAAATACTACATTATCCGCCAACCGAACACGACCGATGAAACGATCTGGGTCATTGCCAGCCTTGCATTGGCCGTACTCTCGTGGAAATTCATTGAAAAACCATTCCGCTCCAAAACCTTCCTGGAAAAATCCAAAATCTTCGTTTTTGCTGGGAGTGTAATGGCCCTTTCCTTGGCGGCCACTTCAAGCATTTATTTCTATGATGGCTTTCCGCAGCGCTTCTCATCCCAAGAGGCTGCAACTAAAAACAAATGGGATTTCGAATGGCCCCGCTGGGCTGAATGTTCGGTCGAACGCGCCAAAACTCCTCCAACTGAAATTAAATTATGCGAAAGCGGCGCAAAAGGACGCAAACCGACATTTCTTTTGTGGGGAGACTCTCATGCGCGTGCCATAGCCTCCGCTGTGGATAAATCGGCAAAAGCAACAAACATGGCTGGATATATTACCTCCATGCCGGGTTGCCAGCCGCTGCTTGGCATCGACCGGCCGGGACCATTAAAGGGCTCTTGCTACGCTTACAACAACATGGTGATCGCCTACATTCAGGAACACAAGGAATTGGATACAATCATTCTCAGCGGCAGGTGGGTCATCGCATCAAATGGTCAGCGTTACAAGACAGAAGGCGGCGAACCGGTCAAACTTATAGACCTATCCGAAAATAGAGAAAGAAAGAACCTTGCGCTCTTCAGAATCGGCATAAAACGAACGGTGGAAAAATTGTTGAAATTAAACCGCAAAGTTGTCATTGTCGCAGTAATCCCAGAGATTGGCTATAACGTCCCATCCGCCTACGCCATCGCCTCTCGCACCGGGCGAAACATAAACGAAATCATTGCCCCCACATGGGCAGAATACCAGGATCGCTCTCGAGAAACTACAAGGATCCTCGACTCTCTAAAAAGCGAACAAGCGCTGGTTGTATATCCATCGGAGATTCTTTGCAACAAAGACATGTGCAAAGTGGTATTGGACGGAAAACCGCTCTACCGAGACGACGATCATTTATCCACCTTTGGCGCATGGTATATCTCCAGCATCTTTGCCCCCGTCTTTAAACAAGCCCACGATATCCCAGGAAAATAGCCAATAGGCTTCATCACCATCACTACCATGTCACTTTTATTACTCATCCGTCACGGCGAAAACGATTACACCAAAAAGGGAAAACTCGCGGGACGCATTAGCGGCGTCCAC
>JAANMU010001902.1_pt1 | contig 17161 bp, 11 predicted proteins | sample 7279701 | NCBI WGS metagenome assembly JAANMU01 (sample SAMN14094539, study PRJNA606508) | bioreactor metagenome | isolation source: A lab-scale SPAN reactor treating ammonium-rich wastewater day 57 | place: Ireland: Galway | collected 2017-03-13 | reverse complement strand
AATTGCATTCAACTTTATACCAACTTTATAGTTGTCACACTCGCTGAGCTCGGCTTTAATCTGCTCTGAGGTGTAACCTTTTATTACTAGTACTTTTGCTATAGTTTTTTTAAGTAAATGCAACCCTGTTTTGTGTGAATATTTAACGGTAACTATGTAACATTTCATCTCTACGGGATTATGAAGAAACATCTTGTTCCGTAGGCTTAAGATGTTGGTAGAAAAAATATTTTTATATTTTATCCCTTCCTTTTATTTCCCTATTCAAAAAAAATAACTTTACAGCAAACTTTCGCGGGCTTTTGCGGATATATAATCCATAATCCAGACTGCCGCTGCTATCAGCATAACAATCAATCCTACCTCTTGCCATTTTGCCAGACCTTGATATTGCATAAGTAATGTACCTACACCGCCGCCGCCTACCATACCGATAATCGTGGCCATGCGAACATTGATGTCCCATCGGTAAATCGTAAAACTTAGAAACGGTATAAGTAGTTGCGGAACAATGGCATACCATATCACTTGCAATGGATGTGCGCCTACGGCTTCGAGAGCCTCGACAGGTCCTTGGTCAATATCTTCAATTTGTTCGGAATATTGCTTTACAAGCGATGAAATTGTGTGTAGCATTAGTGCCAACATTCCGGCGAACGGGCCGATGCCAACCCATACGGAAAATATTATAGCCCAAATAAGAGGCTCTATCGAGCGCGTAAAATTGGCAATTATTCTGACAGCATAATATACTGCAAATGTAACTTTATTATGTTTCATAAGGTTACGTGCGCTGAAAAAGCTTAGTGCGAATGCGAACGGCAATGCTGTAATTGTTGCCATAAGCGCGATGTACACGGTTTCAATCATTGCGATGACTGCAGTCTCGGCGATTGAAAACTCGGGGTTGAGCATATCGGAAAATATATTGCCGGCAGCTTCCAAGCCTTGCTTCGAGAAAAAGTCAATCGGTGATATTTTAGTTAATACCCAACCTGTAATCACGGATAATATGCCCAATATCCACGCCGTATGGACGGCTACTGTATTTTGCGAATCTGTCAGCTTCTGTTTCCTAAGTAATTTTCCGGCAACCGATGCACCCGTTGCCAAGCCTAAAGCGGCATATACTGCACCAATTGCAATATATTCGGCGGCAAGCAATACGGAAATCGGCTCCGGTGAGGAATCCCAAATCACTTTGCACCAAAAAATTCGATGCACAGTTATTGCCAGATACGAGCCGAAGAAAATATCTAAAGCAAATACTTTAATATGTTCTTTTATTTTAGAAAAATTGAGCATTTTAAGCCAAAAAATATTACATACGTACCAATACTGAGGTCATTACACGCCCGTTTGCCCGAACAATTACAAAGTAGAAACCGGAAGCCAGCACTTTTGTAGGAATATTGTGTATGGTAATATCTGTATGCGGACTTGGGGTGTGATTATACCAAACGCGCTGCCCGGCCGAATTGTAAAGTTCTGTAACAAAAGGTGTATCGGCATCTACCGGAATGGTAACGGTTGCGTGGTCGCGCGAGTTATCTACAACGTTAGGCATAACTTCTACGCTTGCAGTTATGTCGGGAGCAAGCGGAAGGGTTCGCTCGTCAATTCCGCATGAAATGGTTTTTTCGCCAAAGGTCATTGGCAATGTTTTCTCGTCAAATCCCGTGAAGTAAGGCATTGTTCGGCGGTCGCCGGAAGTGGAAACATCAAGATAAAACCGAGATTTACCGTTTGTGCCAAAATCGGATTTGGGCACATCTGCGATATATTTATACGGTTCTGCCGTTGCTTTTAATGAATAAAAACGAGGTGAAACCGCATCGGACGAATACCAAGCAAGTCGAGGCTGTATTACGGTGAAATCGGAGCGAATATAAAAGCAAAAGCGTTGCGAATTTTCAACGGGATAGCTGGCGTAGCCCGGCGAAACAATAGTTCCGAGTCGCAACATTGCAGCCGGGATATTAGCACGTCCGAAGCCTAAAGTATCGTCTTTTGCATCTGCCTGCGAAGCCGAGCTATAAAGTGCGTCGCGTAATTTATATGGTGTAATTTCGGGAAATGCGGACAAAATCAAGCCGACACTGCCTGCAATTATCGGCGTTGCGAACGACGTTCCCGAGCCGAAACGTACTCCTGTTTGCTGATAATGTATTGCACCTGTAACGCCAACCGCTTGCGCCGCTATGTCCGGTTTAATTATGCCGCGTCCGTTAGGCCCTCGTGAGGAAAATGCCGCCGGAGTCGTGCCGTCCGGCATAAGTCCGCCTACGGCAATTACACTATCAGCATCTGCCGGCGAAATAATTGTTTGCGGTTGCGGCCCCGCATTTCCGGCTGCGGTTATACATATCATACCGCGGGCAACCGCTTTATTTACAATATCGGATGTAATTGTAGTATGACCGTTCAATTCTTCAAAAGTGTAATTTTCATCGGTAGGATTGAACGTAGAATAGCCCAGCGACGACGAAGCAATATCTGCGCCGCTTGATTCGAGCCATTCAATTGCGGCCGCGTAATTATCTTCTTCAATGCGCGTTTCCGTAGGAATATCTTCGGTTTTAGCCAACATAAACGAAGCGAACGGTGCTATACCAATGAGAGAATCCTGCTCAAAACCGGCAACAGTCGAGAAAACAAACGAGCCGTGTTCGTCCTGCGAAGCCGAGTCGCCGTCTTCGTTTGAGGTAGTGCTGTCGTTATGAATAAAATCATATTCACCCGTAACGTCGGCATTTTGTAAAGCGGTGTTTGTTTTTCTCCTGAAGCCGGAGTCAAGAAAACCGATAAGCGAGCCGTTACCGGTAATGCCCATACTATGAAGTTCGGGAACGCCGAGCATCGCCGCTTGGTTGAACGAAGTTCCGTAGCGAAATGCGCCGCATGCCGTTTGTTGCTGTATGACGGGCGAAATACCGCGCTCACGTGCCGAAATTATCCAGGCCGCCGCTATGTTTTTGCTCGACATACGTTGCAGTTTAGAGCTTGTACGCTGTATTTTTTCGACGAATTTGAACGAAGTCAGTTGTTCAGCTTTTATTGAATCGCAACGAATAACCGCATAATTATTCCAACGTAATTTAAGCAGTATTTCAGCACCGTTTTTACGAAGAGAATCAATATAAGGATGATAGACGGGCGCGTCGGCCAATGAAAAAAGCCGTCCGACAGGCAAAGCTTTCTTGCGCCGTTCAATACAACGCGCATTATGCATATTTTCCGTTTGCCGATATAGCGAACTGCCCGGCAAAAATGCTTCGGCACCTTTGTCGCGAAATAATACGCGGTATGTATATTTGACCGAGGAATCCTGTGCAACGGAAGGCATTGTCGCTACGATAAAAATCGCGAAAACAAGAGCCGTATACCGAAAAAGCGCGAGGAAATACGTAATTTTGCCCATAATATTTTCAAGAAAATACGCAAAGAAGCGACATCCTTTACCCCAAAATTACCGAAAATTCAGTTGTAATGCCTAAGAACACAATAATGAACGGCTATAATGCGGCCAAAACATCTGCGGCTTGGTCTGCTGTCCGACAATTTGGCGTTTTGAAATTAAGCGGCAGCGACAGCCTTGACCTGCTTAATCGTCTTTCCACGAACCGCCTTGACACGCTTGTTGCCGGACAAGGTCGCCAAACTGTGCTGACCAATGAAAAAGGACGCATAATTGATGTACTTACTCTACTTATTGCTCAAAATGAAATTTTGGCTTTGACAAGCCCGGAAAAACAACGCGAAGTTGCAACGTGGATTAAAAAGTATATTGTGATGGAGGACGTAAAAGTTTCGGATAAAACAGAAAATTACCGTTTCACCGAAATTCTTGGGCCTGCGGCTTCGGCGGCCGCCCGGCAAATAACAGGCGACAATATTCTTGGTATGTCTATGTCGGGTTGGAACACGGTTAAAGTAAGTACTGCTGAATCTATGCTGTTCCGTGCGCCGTCTGTTGCGGAAACGTCTTATATATTTATGACTTCCTCTGAAATTAATTCAGAAGAAATACTCGCGGGAATCGGTTTGCCGGAAGTAACGGCTACGGATTTTCACGTACTGCGTGTAGAAACAGGCTTACCGATGGCCGGCAACGAATTGACCGCCGATTTCAATCCTTTGGAAGGCGGTTTGGTGCATATAATAGATTTCAAAAAAGGTTGCTATATCGGTCAGGAAGTTATTGCGAGATTAGACAGTTACAACAAAGTACAAAAGCGAATCATGGGATTTGCATCTGCTTCTGAAATTAAAACCGGTGCAGAAATTTATTTTGACGGGAAAAGTGTCGGGCATATTACAAGCAGTGCCGATTCACCTGAATTTGGCAGTATTGCGCTTGGCTATATTCGCGGCGAAGCGGCCTCGGCCGGCGCGACGGTGCAAATCGAGGGCGGAATAGAAGCACGTATTTCAAATTTACCTTTTGCCTCTCGATGAAATTACCGTCATATTGCATAATGCTCCTATTTTCGGGGTATTTTTTAATGAGTTGCAATGACGATGCAGTAGTTTCCGGCATTGCTAATCGCCGCCCCGAAACGCGCTTGTTCGTCAACGATGTAAATGCTTCGCAAAGCAGCCGCATAGATGCTCATTGGCAGGGTGATGATATGGACGGCATCGTAGTCGGCTATGCATTATCATGGGACGAGCGAAATTGGTTCTATACGGAAAAAAATGATAGTGTTTTTTCCTTGCAAATTTCAACAAACGACAGTGCTTACGTGTTTGCGGTTTCGGCTATAGACAATTCGCTCGGAACATATCCGGCCGAAGGATCGCGGTTGCAATTTGCCGATAGCAACAGCAACGGATTCTATGATGACGGCGAAGAATTTATTGCTTTGACAGGTGCAGCCGATATTACGCCCGCACGAACAAAATTTCCTGTTCGCAATAGTCCGCCGGAAATATATTTCGGTTCAGACACTACCGCCGCCGCGGCCCGTCGCGTTCAATTACCGGATACGACTTTCGCAGTGGCAACATTCCAATTCAACCTTTTCGACATTGACGGCGAAACGAGCATAAAATCGGTTGAATACGCTTTGAATGATACAGTTTACGTAGGAAGTTGGCGGCAAATCTCTCCGAAAACAACGTTTTTTACGGTAAAAGAAGAGGACGGACTTCGCATGGGCGAGCAGAACAAGATTTTTTTGCGCACTACGGATATTGGCGGGCTACGCAGTAAAACTTTGGTTTATCCGCCTGAAAATAAGCAGTGGTTTGTGCGTAAAACATCGGGTAATGTGTTGCTGGTGAAAGATGAAAGCGACGACGAAGCGGCCATTTTTTATCAATCTGTTATGCAAACCGTTGCGGGCGGGCAATTTGCCGGAAAATTCGACTTGTTGGATATAGGCTATGACAAGAAGGCCGGCCGTTCAAAGAGCTTGCCGCCGTTTCTTAATCCGATGCTTACGGAGTCTTTTAAACTATACAAAGTTATAATTTGGTTTGCCGATGCGCGCCCAACATTTACGGTAGCGCAAGAAACACTGTCCGATTATCTTGCCGTCGGCGGTAAAATATTGTTTTGCACAGAACTGCCGGAGATTATGACTGCCGATTCGCAAACGGTTATAGCCGACTTTGCCCCTCTTGATTCGGTCAGCCGCACAGAAGTAGTGAGTGACCCGCTTGCCATTAAAAACGGAACTGAAATTATTGCATTGACCGGCTCAAAATACCCGAATTTAACGAAAAACAAAGGCTCAATAACTGTACATGAATTATATCCGAAAATAACAGCAAGTCCGCTTTATCGGTTGCCTCAAAGCAGTAAATGGTCGGGAACGCCTGCCATTGGGGTAATGTCTGCCGACGGCAACTTTATTTTTATGAATCTTCCGTTGCATTATTTGAACGGCGGCGGTTCGGCTGAAGAATTTTTGCGTTATATCCTTAAAGAGCAATTCGGATTGTAGCGCGTGATTAAATAAAAAGCCGTTTGCATTACATTGCAAACGGCTCGGCAATCGCTTTTTCTTCGAGAGAGTTAGCGGAAAATTACGTCTTCCCGCGCAGGGCTTGACGAAATCATGGAAACTCTGACACCTGTAAAATTTTCTATGTATTCGATATAATAGCGGGTTTCGGCCGGCAAATCTTCGTAGCGACGTATACCTTTCAGACTTCTGTTCCAGCCGCTAAGCGTTTCGTATTGCGGTTCTATGCTGTCGAGTGTTTCGGCTGCGGCAGGAAACGACTTTACGGGCTTGCCGAATCGCATATATTGATTGCACACCTTTATTTCGTCGAAATTATCGAGAACATCTAATTTTGTGAGAGCAAATTCCATAATGCCGTTAATCATAGCGGAATAGCGCAAAGCGGGTAAATCAAGCCAGCCGCATCGTCGCGGCCGTCCGGTCGTGGCTCCGAATTCAGCTCCTTCGATGCGAAGTCGTTCACCTGTTGCGTCATTCAGCTCGGTTGGAAACGGGCCGTTGCCTACCCGCGTGGAATATGCCTTTGCCACACCGATAATTGAGTTAATGGCCGTTGGCGGGATACCGAGTCCGGCACATGCACCGCCGCTTGTCGGGTTAGAACTTGTAACGTATGGATATGTTCCATGGTCGACATCCAATAATGCGCCTTGTGCGCCCTCCATCAGTACGCGCTTACCGTCGCGCAGTGCATTATTCAGAAAAAGCGAAGTATCCGTGATAAATTGATCCATTTTTATGTCGAAATCAAGATACTCGTTTACAATGTTGTCTACGCTAAGTTCTTCCCGCCCGTAAATTTTACGCAGAATAACATTCTTTTCCGCAAGATTTGCGCGTAGTTTTTCCTCGAAACTTGGGCGGTCGAGCAAATCTACTATACGAATTCCGATGCGACTGAATTTATCAATATAAGCCGGGCCAATGCCGCGTCCGGTTGTGCCGATTTGCATTTCCGATTGTTGCTCACGCGCTGTATCGAGCAATTTGTGATAAGGCATTATCAAATGTGCTTGATGGCTGATAAAAAGCCGCCCGGTAACAGAGATACCTGCCGCTTCGAGCGTTGCAATTTCTTCCATCAAAGCCACGGGGTCAAGAACTACGCCGTTGCCGATAACGCATTGAACGCCCGAATGAAGAATGCCGGAAGGAATAAGGTGAAGAATATATTTTTTATCGCCGATGACGATTGTATGACCGGCATTTGCTCCCCCTTGATAGCGTGCGACTATGTCGGCTTGGGCACTAAGAATATCAACAATTTTTCCTTTACCTTCATCGCCCCATTGCGCACCCACGATGATACGAGCGTTCATAGAATTTGCAACCTTAAGTTGATAAAATGCGAGGTTCTAATTGTATCGGAAAAACGCGGCTAGTAAATTTTTGCTTCAGCCGCCGGGAATAAACGTGCAGCGGCTAGTAAATTTTTGCTTCAGCCGCCGGGAATAAACGTGCAAAAGCCCCGGAATTTTGCCGGAGCCTTTGCATTGAGAGAGAAGTTCGTCATATTTTTACTCGCCCGCAAGTGCTTCCTCAACAGTCGGAAACGAGGCAAGGACACTACTAAGGCGCGTAATATCAAGTTGTTTGCGAGCGCGATCCGGTACGGCCGCCAATACGAAAGTACCGCCGGACTTGCGTAGCAACGTCAATCCTTGCGCCAACATTCCGAGCCCGCTGCTGTTGATAAGCTCGACAGCCGACAAATCAACCACTAAGCGTCGAACGCCTGTTGCTACAATATCGCTTACTTGCGAAGAAAAACTAAGTGCGTCTGCGCCGCCGATAACATTACGGCCGAGAGTAATTACGGCCTTACCGCCTTCAATGCGCGTTTTGTAATTGCTCATGGCTGTGTTAAAAAAAACGTAATCGGAATTATGCACCGCGTGCGTCGAGTTTGCGGGCGGCCTTTTCCATCGCTTTTTTATTGCCGCCTTCCACGTCAATTTTGTTTACATGTTGCATATACCATATTACAAAGCCACTTGCAATATAAATAGACGAATACGTACCGGTAACGATACCGATAAGCATTGTAAATGCAAAGCCCTGCAATACTTCGCCGCCGGCAATAACGATGGTCAGCAATACAAGCACCACGGCGAAAACCGTATTTACTGTACGGCTTAGCGTTTCGTTTATACTGAGATTCATAAGCTGAATCAGATTCATTCCCTTATGTTTCTCGATATTTTCGCGGATTCGGTCAAAAATAATAACCGTATCATTAACCGAGAAGCCTACAACCGTCAGAAAAGCGGCTATCATTGCCTGATTTATTTCGAGGTTGATTAGCCCAAGGTTACTTACAATCGCAATTATAGCCAGCGTAACCAATACGTCGTGAATAAGCGCGATGGCTGCGCCAAGTCCGTAAGTGAACTCGAAGCGAAACGCCAAATAAAGCATTATGGCTATAACTGCCAACCCGACGGCAAACAAGGCTTTATTGCGAAGTTCAGTTCCAACTTTGGGGCCTATAGTTTGCGAAGAACGAATCTCCGTTGTTTGTTCCGGAAACTCGGCGTGCAGGGCCGTCTGTATTTTTTGCGGAACTTCTCTCGGTTCTACTCCATGAACGGTAGCCACACGGATAAGCACTTCTTTCGGGTCGCTGAGAGATTTAATCTCCGAGCCTTCGAACTTTGCTTTATCCATAGCTTCGCGCACGGCGGCCACATTAATGTCTTGCGAAAAGTGCATACGCACTTCGGTGCCGCCTTCAAAGTCAATGCCGAAGCGCAGCCCTAAAGTAAAAGGAAGGGCAATCCCTAACACATTGAGTATCAACGACACCCAAATAAAAATATAGCGCTTGCCGAGAAAGTCAATATTTGTTTTTTTGAAAAGCTGCATGATATTTTCAGAGTTACGATTGTTGATTTATGCGTTTTTGGGTTGGCCGAAATTAAAGGTTACGGCTTTTTCGTCAATCATAAGTTCAAGCATTGCACGAGAGACTGTAATTGCCGTGAATAAAGTCGTAAGAATTCCGATAATAAGAGTCAATGCGAAGCCTTGAATCGGGCCTGTTCCGAGAAAATAAAGGATTAAGCCGGTCAAAAATGTTGTTACGTTCGAGTCGAGAATCGCCGAAAACGCTTTTTTAAATCCTTCGTCTACGGCACCGCGCAACGAGCGTCCGCGGGCAAGTTCTTCCCGAATACGCTCATAGATAAGTATATTGGCATCAACAGCCATACCGATTGTCAGAATAATACCCGCAATACCCGGCAAGGTTAATGTGCCGCCGCCGGGAATAATACTTGGTGTAAGTATGGTCAGAATCAGCAGAACGTTGATTATTACCGCCATATTTGCAACAAGTCCGCCTTTTGCATAATAAATAACCATAAACAGCAGAACCAAAGAGAAAGCTATTGCGCTTGCCATTAGTCCGCTCCGAATGGAGTCGGCACCGAGCGACGGTCCGACCACTTGCTCTTCTATGATTTTCACGGGTGCTTTCAATGCGCCGGCTTTCAGCACAATTTGCAACAGTTTGGCTTCTTCCGCATTTTTCATTCCCGTGATTGTTGATGTTCCGTTGGGAATTTTATTCTGCACTACAGGGGCGGAATACACTTGGTCGTCAAGAACGATAGCGATGCGCTTCTTGATGTTGGCACCGGTTATTTGCGCCCAACGTTCGGCACCTTCCGAGCTCATTTCCATCATAACAACCGGCTCGTTTGTCATGGGGTCGAATGTATTGACCGCATTGGTAACTGCATCGCCGGTAAGTTCAGGGTCGCGTTTCAGCGAGTATAATTCATATACCGGGTCAAGTGCTCCCGGCTCGGAAATCTCTTTTGCAGCCCGCACCAATTGATAATCGGCCGGCAGCATTTTCCTGATATCTGCCCGATTTATGTACGCGCTAAGTTTTTCGTATGTGGATTTTGATACATGAAACAAATATTCGCCGTCAGGGAAATTTCCGGTAAGATACAGTCCGTCGGCAGGTTGCGGGCGTGCTTTCTCGTTCTCTACGAAAAACGTTGCAACAAGCGAGGAGAAAGGATGGTCTTTCCGATAGCGTTTCTGTGCTTCTTCCTGTGATAATCCGGCGTAAGGGTCTTTTACGCTGTCTTTCTTTACACTATCTTTCTTTGCTGCAATCTGCGCGGTTGAGTCTTGCTTTGCGGAGTCTGCTTCGGCTACGGCTGTGCTTGTGTCGGCAGTAATGACCGTATCCGGTTTTGCAACGTTTTCATCGGCTTCGGCCGGACGTTCCGTGCGGGTAAGATATTTATCTATTGCATAGAAAGAGCGCGGAATTTCTTGGTTGTTGCGAAGAAGTTTGAACTCCAAGCGTGCTTGTCCGCCAAGTAATTGGCGCATTTCTTCGGAATCTTTTACGCCCGGCAGTTCTACTACGATGCGGCGTGTACCTTGCTTTGTTATGCTTGGTTCGCTTATACCGAACTTATCTATACGCTGGCGAATAACTTCTTTGGCTTGGTCTATCGCGCTGTTGATATCGTTCTGTAGTTGTTCGATAATTTTAGCATCGGATAAATCCTGGCTTTCGCCCATATCGAAATACGTTATCAGCGAGCGTCCTTTTTGTCCGGCTATGGCTTTGAAATTTCGCAGGAACACGTCCAGCACGGGCTCGTCCGAATTAGTCGTTTCTTTTTGAGTTTTTTCGATAACTTGTTCAAAAGTTTCGTCGCGGCTTTCGCGAAGAGCCGATTCTTCAATCAGCTTGAGAACGTCGACTTCCAGCATCACATACATACCACCCCGCAAATCGAGGCCTAACTTGATGCGTTTGCTCATGGCATCGCGAAGGGCTTCGCCGTATTCGCTGTTGAATTGCTCGAGACGAGCTGAGTCGTTCGATGCTTTAATTTCGTTTTGCTGATGTTCCAGGTCGTAAGCCCGATAGGTCGGAAAAAGAAGCAGACCGGCGATAACAAGCGGTAAGGCTATGGTCAGAATTTTCCAAATATTCCGTTTCAAAGAATCCTCCAAACGTGAATTCGTCAGTAGTCAAGACGTTAGTTCTAAAATAGAAAGCGCGAAATTAGCGGATATGTCGGTTTTTACCAATTATTTTTTCGCGTTATTACTGTTTCTTTGACGCAAAAAGTAGAATACGGCTATTTCGCTAATGAGTTATAATAAAGAATCGCTTGCTGTTGCAAGCACAATGCAAAAGCGGACAGCGAAATATTGCCGTCGCATTAAAGTTCACAAAAAAAATGGCGTTGCCGCCTAAAAAGCAACGCCATCAAGCGGGAGAGTGAAGGGGATTGAACCCTCGACATCCAGAGCCACAATCTGGCGCTCTACCAACTGAGCTACACCCTCCAACCATACAGCGAAACGCAAAATTAACGATTTAGCGCGAAGAAATCAAATAAATCTTATACTTCTGCCGGCTTATCGCTGTCTTTAGCGACTGCGGGCGCGTCTGCCGATGATGCGGATTGCGAATTATTTGTTTTTGTAATCCAATCCCGATAGAACATCATCAATACAGCGGTTGCCGGAACGGCGGTAAGAAGTCCGAGAAATCCGAAAAAATGTCCGAATATAAACAGCGAGGCCAATAATACAATCGGGTGCAAACCTATGTGCGAGCCCAGTATGCGCGGCTCTATCAAATAGGCGTTAATAAAATGCAAGCCGTTAATAATCAAAATGATAGCCGTAATATTTGCCCATACGTCGGTCGGATTTGCCACTAAAACGGTAACAATGGCTATGAGCATACTCGACAGTGAACCGAAAATCGGAATAGGATTAAGCAGACCGCACAAAATACCGAGAACAACCGGATACGGCACTCCGAACAGCATAAACAAAGCCGATGAAGTCGCACCTATCATTATCGCGGCAAGTATTTGCCAGCCTATATATTTGCGCAGTATGAAGTTTATCCGCTCTAAATTATACAGTATTTTCCGATTGCGATTTTGCAATGCCTCGCGCAGAGTATCTTTCAGCACGGGCATATCTTTTACAAAGTAAAATGTAAGAATAGGCAACAAAATCACATTGATAAGTTGCGAAGCAAGTCCAGATAAACCGGTAAGCAATGACAGCAAAGCTTGCAGAACGGTTGCGAACAATGCCTCTAGCTTCGGCATAAATTCCGTCTGCATTATTTCTTTCATTTTATCTTGCGGCAGTCCGAAATCGGAAAGCATACGGTAGAATTTTCGGCTTTCAAGGAATGAAGTGGCCGAATTCACCAGTGAAGATGCTTGCTTGATAGCCTGGTCTAATTGGCTGAATACCGTAGGAAATATCAAAACCGATACTGCGGCGGTCAAGCCCGCAAGCAGAAGTATTATCAATAATGCTGCCAGCCAGCGTGGAAATTTGCCGCGTTGCAGCCGTGAAACTAACGGGTCTAACAGATATGCTATAAAAAACGACAGAACAAACGGCAACAATGCAAAGCCCATATCGCCGAGCAACCACAGCGTAAACAGCAGAATCGCCAATATTATCAAGCGGCGTATCAGGTACGAACGGCGACGATACGGGAACAGCAAAAACAACGTTATACCTATAAGTATCAACGGACTTGAAAAAAGTCCGGTAGTAACGCCGAATGCTGAAATTCCTGCAATACCGATAAGCAATACGCCTGCATTCGGTATCACTTTTCTTGTTTTCTCCATATTTGCTTTACCGTTACGGATATTTATCCGGTTGCAATATCATTGGTTTTGCGCCCGAATACTCGGGTTTTAGCGCAAACGGGCGGACGAAATTTCCGCTCGCCCGTTTATATGGAAAATGCTTCTACGGCTTACGCGGCCGGCTCCGACGGTGCGCATACTTTATCGAACGCCGTTGTAAGAGCCTGCGCAATAGTTTCGGGCATTGCGCCTTCGATGTGATGGCGCGGCATAAAGCCTATCAATTCTCCGTCGCGCATCAAAGCGATTGACGGCGAAGAAGGAGGCTGACCTTTGATGTATTCACGCATACGAGCAGTCGCTTCCATATCTTGTCCGGCAAATACCGTAAATAAATGGTCGGGTGCGTATTTATGTTTCACGGCAAGCGTAACGCCCGGCCGTGCCATTCCTGCGGCGCATCCGCATACGGAGTTAATCATTACAAGAGCCGTGCCGGACTTTTTCATGGCTTCATCTACATCGCCGGCAGTCTTTAACTCGATAAAACCGACGCTCGTAAGTTCTTCGCGCATAGGCTTCACCATTAACGGGTCATAAGGCATGGAAACTATTCTCCTTAATAAAGTTGGTTAAATTCAAGGAATTGCGCTGTCGCACCGCGTAATGACGTATAATTGTACGTTTTTGTTGGAAACCGTCGCGCTGTCGCGCTGAGCGCAAGGCTCGCCTTTTCAAAGTTTATTTTCAAAGTTTATTTATAGTTTCCAAGCAAATATGTACGCTTGGCAGAAATGTCAGGCCATTCCAAACAAGGAATTTCATCGAGTAATTCGGAATAAACAGGCGATGAGCGCAGTATGTCCTCGCAACCGAGAATTATTATTTGCTTGCGTGCGCGAGTAAGAGCAACGTTCAATTTACGGTCTATTAACTTTCCTTCAAACTCGGCTGTGGATTGTATTGCAGGCATTAGCGCGTAAAAATTAACGGCTGCCGATATAATTATCGTGTCGCGCTCGCTTCCTTGATAACGTTCTACCGTGTCAACCGTAATTATAGAACGAAGTTCGGGCGGAAGTGCGCGTATTATTTCGGCGGTTTGCGCACGGAAAGGAGCAATTATACCGACCGTTTTAGAATTGAAATCTTCGCCGCATACCGCCGCTATGCTCAAGGCAATTTGTACTGTGCGCCGCGCTTCCGTTTGGTGAATTTTTGCGCCGAATTCTCGCGGCGAGGGTATAAATACAGCACGACCGGCTGCCGCAATTTCTCCGATTAAAGAATTATCCCGTGCAAAAGCAGGCTTTTCGTCGTTTTGCCAATCGTTCATCGGGCGCAACGCTCCGAAGTAAAAACGCCGATTGACCGTTTGTTCAATATCTTTGTGCATTCTTGCTTGTCTTTGCAACATTCCGAAGCCTTCGTTCCAGCCGTTAAGTTTGCAGCAACGCAATAATCGCTCGAAAAGCGACATTCTCAAATCCGTCAGGCAGATTTGCTCAAAATCGTCGCGCTTTACTTTTGAGCCGCGCTCGCTTTGCGTTACTACTGCCGGCAACTGCTTTTCATCGCCTATAAGTATTCGGCGTTTAGCCTTGGAAAACAGACCGATGAGATAAGGCTCGATAAGTTGCGACGCTTCGTCAACAATTAAAGTCGAGAATTTTTTCAGGGTAAAAATTTCCGGATTGGCTAATGCGGCCGATGCGGTTGCCGTAAAGAAGCGAGTTCGGGAAATAGTGTGTTCAAGCTCTTGCGCATCAAGATCTTCCGATATTTTCCAAAGCATATCTTTTTCATATTCTTTCTGCTCTTTGCCACCGATTCTGATAAAAGGAAAATCGGCCGTGATTTGCCGTAAACTTGCGCAAATTTCATCAACCGCACGGTTTGTAAAAGCAAGTAACAGTACGCTTCCGTCGGTATTTACGTACAAGTATTCGATTATTGCCTTCAGCATAACCGATGTCTTTCCGGTACCGGGCGGCCCTTGCAACAAGAAATAATCGCGGGCGGTTATGGCGCGAGTAAAAAGCTCGCGCTGCTCGGGATGAAGTTTTGCCGTTATTTTTGATACACTTTCTTCCTGACCGCCAAAAGCGGTATTGCCCGCAGTAAATTGCGGCGGAGAAAGCCCGAGTAAAATATTGCGATTGTGTTTTGGTATGCGCAGAAATTCGGTCAATGAACGATGCAAATTCTCGAATCCTGTATCCATAAAATCAGATTCGATAATCCATTGCGAAGATGTGCCTTTTTGCGGAAAAAACTCGTCGCCCAACAATTTATTACGCAAACTGATTTTTACGCGGTCAGGCGAAATTTCGCGTATTACTGCCTTGATAATTTGTCTTTCTACGGGATTTATAGAGCCTTCTGCCAATATCGGATAAGCCAGCACTATGTCGCCCACTCGAAACGAAGCAGGTGCGGAATAACGATGAAACGTTATGTGCAGTCTATCTAAATCCGATTCTTCTTTAATCGGACTTAAATCCGTTAATGCAGTCATACGCTCGCGCTTTTCTTCGAGAGAATCCTGCCATAATGCGGCAAATCCTGCTCTGTCGCTATCGCTACTGCCGCAACGCGCCGTGTATTGTTCGCGGATAATAAAAGACGTAAAGGCTTGATAATAACCGCGCTCTAATGCTGAAAGCCCTCGGTACATATTGGCGAAATCATGTATGTCTTCGCGGGAAAATACAGGAAATGCACCAAATTTTTCGGGAGTAAATTCTTCGAATAAATTAAACTTTCTGTTCATCAAAGTATTTTCTGCCGCCGCTATTTGATTGCGTGTTTGCAGAATCGCAGACTTGGCTTTCTTAATATTGGGTGCATTGCGCAAAGGACGACTTCGGTCGGAGGAATACAGCACGGAACTGTCGCCAATTCGTCCGGGAAATGCCGAATCAAGCAAAAGATTGTATGCTGTAGTCTGCGCATAATGATTCGGATGCATTCCTAACGGCAATGACGGCTGGTCATGATATAACTTGGCGCGTGCGTCGGGCTGCGGCGCAGAACCCGATTTCAACTCAACTACGGTTTTTCGCAAAGGCTCGTCGTTATATTCAAGCATAAGGTCTAAGCGTCCCTGCAAACCGTAAATCGGAGATATAAAAGTAGGTTCTATGTTTAACTTGTCGCCCCTAAGTTTGGGAACTGTTGTACGAAGTGCGTAGAAATGTTTGCGTGCCGCTTCCATTAGCGAAATCATTGCAACGGGCGAATCTTTGAGTGCGGCTAGCGCGGCAAGTGGTTTTTGTTGTAAAGAGCGGTCGAATAAAAGATTAAAATCTGCATCGGGGTTTTCCAATAAAGCATCGAAAAAGACATTAGCTATAGTACCTAATAATATTGCCGGTGTTGGTTGGAAAGATTTAAAGCGATGAAGAAAATACAGCCGAAAATTTGCTCCCGAAGTTTGAAAACATTCGGCAACGGCTGTAACGTCCAATAAAATATCGGGTTCTAAAATTGCAAGCGTAGTGTCGGACGAAGTTAATAAAGTTGAATCGCGCCGCGAACGCATCATATTTGTCAAATGAACAATCGCTCCGTTCCAAACAATATCGCCCAAATACATTGAATCTCCCGTTAATGCAATGCGAATTGCTTCTTCACTTTCTGCGACGGCAGGAATAATTACGGCCGGTAACGGTTTCTCTACGTATTCGGGCTTTCCGGTAATGGCGGCACGCAATAAAGGAATGGTTTCGGCGGCTTCGTAACGCTGTTTTTTAAGTGATTGCGACGATAAATTATGCTCGTTGAAGTCGGACGGAATTTCCGTACTCGAAAAATAGCGTATCAGTCTTACCAATATGCCGGTACCCGCTTCTACGTCCGAATTGCCGCAAGCGGTGCTTTTCGTACGTAAACGTGCATCAAATCTGTGCAGGGCATTAACTTCGTCGGTTATTTCTGCCGGAATATGATTACGGTCGCAAACGTATTGCCAACGTGCGAAGGAAGTGGAAAAGAATTGTAATTCCGATGAGGTTACGGCGGCAAGTATATCGCCGAAAATCCCGCGCAATGCAAAAAATCGCGAAACGGGAGTGGCATCGCTCGTCAATAAGCCGGCAAGCTCGCGGTAAAAATATTCTGCATCCGAATTGGATAGTACGAAGTGCATAATACCGAACAAGTATTGAAACGATATTTATGCGAAAATACAAAACAATGCCTCCACATCTTATTTCCGCAGATATTTTGTACGGCGAAAAAATATTGCGGATATTCAGAAATATCGAATTATTTAATGCCGAATGAATAATTTATGATATTGGGATTCGTAATGTAAAAAATATAAACCGCTTGGCCAATTTTGTGTTTTGATTGTAAGTTGAGGCTCTGCATTGCCCAACCAAAATGTATTTCCGAGTACATCTGCTATGTGTATAGGCAAGCCGATGTTTTGGGTTTGTATTGTTATATTTTCGGCGGCAGGTTGAGGTGCAATTTTAATAGAGTAGTTGTTACATTGTAAATCAATTAGTTAGACAATAATTCCATAAACCTGCACAAACTTCTAATACTTCATTGTAAAAATTTATATTG
>JAANMU010001901.1_pt1 | contig 17162 bp, 16 predicted proteins | sample 7279701 | NCBI WGS metagenome assembly JAANMU01 (sample SAMN14094539, study PRJNA606508) | bioreactor metagenome | isolation source: A lab-scale SPAN reactor treating ammonium-rich wastewater day 57 | place: Ireland: Galway | collected 2017-03-13 | reverse complement strand
AACTCGACGAGGCGCTGCGCCCGGTGGCCGCACCGATGCCGGCGGCCGTGCGCGAGGTGGTCTTTGAATTAGTCATGATGTACACATACATGTATTTGAGAGTCATATGGGTATTTGCTTAAAATCACAACCATTGTTCCCGATGGGACCCTGAAACAAGTTCAGGGTGACGCTAATCCTAGATCCTTATATAATAACAGAATGTCGGATTTTGATACTCAAAGTTACCAGCCCAAATTACGACTTCCCATCGAACCGTTGTTAGTCTTATCCGTCTTGCATCAAGCTGGTTTTATCGCTCACATAGTAGGAGGAGCGGTACGTGACCTATTACTCGAATCTATTATTAGTAATGATTCAGGCATGAGTCGTCCACTGGTTAATCCATCCTCAACCAACCAACCAAGTCCCAAACTATCAGTCATCAACCAGACAGACACCACTCAACCAACTCTGTCCCTCCCTAATCACTTCATCGACTTTGACATTGCCACCAATGCTAGACCAGAGCAAATTCTGGAACTACTCAAAGAGAGCTACTACGAAAATCAGTTTGGTACGGTCAGTTTGACTTATGAGCATCTTTACCAACAACTCAAAATTGATCAATCTTATCAGGATGCCAAACAACTCTTACTCAAACAAAAAAAACTTGATAAACCGTCTAAGTTTATTGATTTGCAAAAAGCCGCGAAAATTCACGACTCGCTACCTGTGCCAACTCAATCACTCACTACCAGTACTCAACATCGCTTTCCTCCATTGGAAATCACAACCTATCGGACTGAGGAAAAATACGAAACTGGGGCGCGACGACCATCTTCCCTCAATTGGGGAGAAACCCTCGAAGATGACTTATCACGACGCGACTTTACTATTAATGCTCTAGCTCTGCAAGTTTCCCCAACTATACATGACCAACTCAAAACAGTGATCGAACATAAGCAAGCTACACTCAATGGTGTGGAATTATCACCAGCCGATTACCATGTCATTGATCTTCATCAGGGCTGGCAGGATTTGACTGCTAAGGTTGTGCGCACGGTAGGCGATCCCAACCTTCGGTTTGCTGAGGATGCATTACGGATGCTGAGAGCCATTCGCCTCAGTGTTCAACTCAGATTTTCCATAGACCAAGCAACCTTGGACGCTATTAACCAACACCACCATCTCCTCTCCCACGTCAGTCCAGAGCGGATCAGAGTCGAGCTAAACAAAATGCTGGTCAGCTCTGAACCCAAAAGGGCAATTGAACTACTTGACCAAACTGATTTGCTGGGTGAGTTTTTACCTGAACTTTTAACCATGAGGGGGGTGGAACAAAGTGGTCATCATACCACCGATGTCTGGACACACTCGCTCGATGCTGTCCAAGCCTGCCCATCTCCTGATCCAGTCGTCCGGCTGGCCACGCTGCTTCACGATATCAGCAAACCGCAGACCTTTCGCCGCCAAAACGGCAGTATCACTTTTTACAATCACGAAATTATTGGGGCACGAGTAGCACGAGATATTGGTCATCGACTCAAGTACTCGACCCGAGACTGCAATCGACTCTTCACCTTGGTGCGGTACCACATGTTTCACTATCAGCCCCATGATACTGATGCAGCGGTGCGACGATTTATGCGTAAGGTGGGCTTAAACAATATCGATGATATTCTGGATCTTCGCGAAGCCGATCGCCTGGGCTCTGGGGCACGGCAAACCAGCTGGCGACTAGAAGAGTTCAAACAACGAATGATAGAACAACTGAATCAACCCTTTGATCTAAATGATCTCGCCATCGATGGTGAAGATATTATGCGAGAACTCAATCTACCTCCAGGACCTCAAATTGGACAAATACTGCGAGAGCTACAGGACAAAGTCCTGGCTGGGGAAGTGGAGAATGATAAGGAAAGTTTGGTTAGCAAACTAGCTGATTTTTTTTCTCACCCTCTCCCACACCAACAGTAACGGCACTGCTATGAAGGGAGAGGAGTAGGTGCCAGTGATGGCACCGATTAAGAGAGCGAGGGAGAAGTAGCGAATGGTAATCCCTCCCAGCAGAAAAAGAGCGGTCAACATTAGGATGATAGTAATAGAGTTATTAAGCGACCGACTAAATGTTTCCACCACGGCGGCATTGGCAATTTCGGCAAATGTGCGATTTGGGTGCAGATAAGTGAGTTCGCGAATTCGGTCAAAAACCACAATCGTATCGTGGACTGATAACGTCAAGGTCGTTAAAACTGCTGTGACAAACAAAACATCAACTTCAACCCCAAAAAAATGACCCAATAAACTAAAAATACCCAGTAATACGAACGTATCGTGAAACATGGCTAAAATTGCACATATCCCAAACTTGAGCTCTCGAAATCGATACCAGACGTAGCCAGCAATAATAATTGCTACTAATATCACCCCAGAGATAGTTTTATTCAGCAACTCTTGGCTTAAGGTTGGACCCACAGACTCAAAACGTAGTTCCGTTATATCTCCTAAATTTTCTATCAAAGCTGTTCTGACTACCTCTTTTGCATCATTTTCGATATAAGGCAGTTTAATGATGACCTGATTATCACCCGATGATTGAATAGAGTAAATTTCTATATTATCGACCGAAGAACGAATGCTGTCTTCTAGATTATCGACTGGATTGGTATAGCGAATTTCCCAAAGTGATCCACCCACAAAATCAACCGAGGGCTTGAGTCCAAACATAAACAAAGAAATCATCCCCGGAATGATGAGTAGGGAAGAAATTATAAAATAGAGCCAATAATATTTAAGTGGTTTCATATAATTTGCCTCGTCATGCTGTCCCGACACAATCGGGGTCAGCATTATTTTGGCTGCCAAAAGATGCGTAATAATGTTCTTGTTACAACTACCCCGGTAAACAATCCCAGCAAAACCCCAATCAAGAGTGTCATGCCAAAACCTCTGACCATCCCTGAAGAGTTGAGGAATCCAAAGTTGAAGGGATTAATTAAAACTAAAGCTGTTAAAATGGTCGCCACGTTTGCATCCTTAATCGAGTCCCAGGCTTTACCAAAACCCACCTCCATAGCAATCCCTGTCGGTTTCCCCGCTCTTCGTTCTTCTTTAATTCTTTCAAAAATCAATATGTTGGCATCCACCGCCATACCAATAGTTAGGAGCAAGCCGGCAATGCCTGGCAAAGTCAGGGTAACCCCCATTATTTTATAAATGGCCAAGGTTAAAACCGCGTACATGAGTAAGGCCGCATCCGCCAGCAGTCCTTGCCAACCATACATAATGACCATAAACAACATTACCATCAACAAACCAATTATACCCGCTACTATACTAGCTTGCACCGATTCCTGTCCTAAACTAGCGCCAATTGTCCTTTGTTCCAAAACAGAAATGGGTACGGGCAAAGCCCCAGCTTTGAGCTGGACTGATAACTGCTTAGCTTCATCAACCGTAAATTGTCCCTGGATAATTGCTTTGCCATCTAAAATCGGGGTATTAATAGTTGGCAGCATAATCGGCGAATTGTCAATAAAAATCCCCAGTGTCTCCCCCACATTATTTTTTGTTACTTCGGCAAAGTTATCCCGCCCCTCATCATCTAACTCAAATGAAATGACTGGTTGACCAGTTTGTTGATCAAAAGTCACCCCAACATTTTTCAGATTTTTGCCAGTAATACCAACTGATGTAGGCATAATCCCAGCTGATTCAGTCGCCTCAGTGTTGGAGGAGGGAGCCTTCAGCAATAAAAATTCTAAACTAGCAGTTTGACCAACTAATTGTAGGGCTTGTGCCGGATCGTTCACGCCAGGCAACTCGACATTGAGACGATAATCGTTATTGACCCGGCTAGTTTGCACTACTGGCTCAGCAATTCCAAATAAATCGACTCGGCGTTGAATCACGGCTCGAGCAGATTCAAGAGCATCTAAGCGATCCGCCTCAGCTATCTCAGCCATATTAGCTTGCAGGACAACTTGCATGCCACCCTTGATATCCAGACCAAGTTTAAAAGGAAATGCAATACTGACCGGTTTACCAAAAAGTGTGGTTTCAATCTGAGGTGAACCGATCCAAATCGATTGATTAACACCGATCTTGTTTAGCGAGACTTCTTGAGGTGGTGGCAAAGCAATTACGACCGCCACAATCACTAGTAACAGTAACAAAAAAAAGCGCCGATAGTAGCGGTTTTTCATGAATTTCTTTTCCTGTCATGCTGTCCCAACACAGTCGGGGTCAGTATCCTCACTTCAACATGGTTTTATTTTTAATCATCAAGTAATAATCCCAATCTGACCCTGAAACAAGTTGGTGGTAACGTGCATATTAGCGACGTACTTACTGTCAACCAATACTGAATTCAATCAACTAAATCAAGCCAGGTATCTTTTTTGCCACAAACTCCATCTCTGACCCAATAACCATCACCCGCCCACCATAAAGTACATCCATAATAAACGGGTCTCGGCGTGTTTTTCTAAAGTCAAACTCTTCTAAGGAAAACACAGCGTAGTTAATTTCTCTCCCCCGTTCCGCCTGCTCCTCTTTAATCAACGCATCTACCTCTGATAGCACCACATCGCCAATCACTAAAATATCAATTTCACCCTGTTTACCCCCCTGTCCAACTGCAAATAGATCAGAAAACATGACAAACTCTAATGTGCCTAGTTTACGTCGGAGCTGGTTAAACTTTTTGCCAATGCCAGTTGATTTGGCTACCATCCGTTGCAGCTCTTGGTAGTAGGGATAACGCTGATTCAAAAAGTAGTAAAGACGATTACCTCTTTGCTCGCTTTTTAGTAAGCCAAAACCAACCATTCTGTCCAACTCCCGCCGCACAGCATTAATTTCCTCATGAATCAAGCGCGTAATTTCTCGCACATAATACATCTCGCCCGTTTGAGTAAAAAATAGCTCCAAAAGCTTGACTCTGACTCTAGATATAAACAAATCCTGTAACTTCGTCATACATTGGAGTATATAACATACTTAATTAAAACACATCAAGATGATTCGTTTACCTCGTCATGTTGAATCACCAGGCAAAGCGATAGATCCCGAACTTGTCTCAGCATCCCATTTGGACTTGCTGATTCTTGAGTCACGATATTGAATCCTCGGACCCCGAAACGCGTGCGAGGTGTCGTGGATGAGGTTTAGTAATTGACAGCTACACTTTTATCAACTGCTGAGATCCAAACTGGCCCACGAGCAAATTGAAATGTTTTACCAGCTGCATCGGTGAACATAAGCTGACTTTCTCTGTCAGCTTTCTTCCAAGTAGCTTTGATCGCATTACCTTCGCTGAATATGATAGCTGAGCCAGTACCAGTTGTCCGATATAACATGTGTTTTAGCTCATCAACTGGTCCTTTTTCATCAGTTTGTAACACAACCACTGTTTTACTAACGATTTGTTCGTCATTATTTAAATCGATGTGAGGCTCGCCCCCCATGACTCGTTTATAAAGCTTGGTGGTGGGATCATAGGTCCAGTTAACTGCAAAAGCGTTATAACCACTCCAGAACTCATAACTAATGTCCGTGGCTGGAGTCGCAGAGGTGGTTGGGGTGTCACCAAATTGCCACTGAGTGAAGTCTTCTTGCCAATCAGCAGCTGGTATGACTTTGCCTGCAACCTTTCTCTCTGGGGTGATATTTGTCCAACCCCTTTTCTCTGCCACCGCCCAAAGTTTCTCAGTCGTGGTTTCCATAGTGTGTTCAGTCGCCACTGGTCGATCAAGACGACTTTCGTTACGAATAAAGGTAGGATAACCCACCGAAAACTGATTGATATCATTCTGCTGGTTCCACCCATACTGACTAATTTGACCCAGAGCATCAGCCGGACCGGGCGTATTGGCACCACCCACATGCACATACATTGGCCGATTATATCCAGACGCCCAATCCACAAAGTAAGTTCTGGCTGACCTAACCGGCGCAATCGTCACGTCCTCAATTTGAGCCGCACAAAGAAAAATAGGCATAAATCTAGTAATACCACCCTCTGCCACAGCCTCATACACCAAATCAGCTCGACTGAGTCCCGATTGTGGTCTGGCGTCTTGAGAATTTTCCACCATCACCGCTAAGGGTCGACGCGTCTCCCAGGCGGTACGCTCGGTTTGTGTATATAACTGACCATTTAGGGGACAGGCTTGATCTTTGGGTTCTGAAGGACTTATTTCTAACAAACTACCCAACATCGTCGCATCATCCTCGGCTGTAGCATCATCCCCAACAGATGATTGGGTGGGGGTTGAATTTAATGCCGACTGCATACCAAACACGGCTGCAGTTGAGACAAAATAAAGACTTACTAACAAGATTAAAAATGGCTTCTTTTTCATAAGACCTTCAAGCACTGACTACGGTTACTACGTGAGAAACGGCAGGCTGACTACATTGTAGCGAGAGATAAAATAAATGCCAAGTAACAAACCTAATAATAACAAGCTCACTAGCAGACTCTTGATTAGATCCTTCTTGATTAACCTAGGCTCGGTGCGAATTATCGACTTCTCCGCTGGGGATTCAAATTTAGCTGGTTGGGTTGAACTAAATGAAGTCGATGTAGATCTTGAATGTAAACTAGCAGACTGCTGATTGGTATGGGTTGATGTGTCAACAAATAACGATAAGTTCTGATTAGGTGATGATGATGTTGTGTTATTTTTTTGGTTAGCCAGCATTGGTGAAGGCATCGCGACTGATTGAGCAGCCGTCACAGACCGAGGCGACGCAACACCCCTTTTGTTTGCCGTCTTTTTCTTCTGAGCTTTGGTGCGTTTTTTGGACATAGCGTCACAAGTTCAAGGATGACCTGAAGACGAGATCACTTCAACAACATCTGCCCCACAATTTGCCATATGTCTTTAATGGTAACTAAAATAATCAAGCCGATTAACAACACATAGCCGGTGTAATTCAGATAGTACTCGACCTTAGCAGTTTTACTTCGACCAAAAATAGCCTCGGCAATAGTCAAGACTGCCCTCCCACCATCCAGTGGCGGAATGGGTAACAAGTTAATAACCGCTAAGTTAATCGACAACATACCGGCAAAAGCTAAAATCATCATTGGTCCAAGTTTAAAAATTCCCATTTGGTCGACTTGGTAGACAATACCGATTGGACCAGCCACCTCCTCAGGCACTTCTCCTTGAGATATCCCGGTAACCATATCGCCTAGAGCCACCAGAATAGCTTGAGACATCGCCAATGACTGCCTCACTCCAACTACCGTACTTCGGAACGGCATTTCATACCAAGGGTAGCGTTCTGTCACAAAACCAGTAAATGCCACCCCCAGCGAGCCTTGTTCGACTGGTGTTTCTTCTGGAGTTCTTAAGTATACTTCATAATAACTAATAGACTCGGCACAACTGACACCTTGACAAGGGCCCGAGACTGCTACCTGCACTGTCTCTCCTGGGTGGGCTTGGATAAACTCAACCGCATCATCTACTGAACTGACAGGAGTAAATTTATCACCAATTGTCAATCCCACGATGTCGACATTAGTTGGTAGACCAGCCGTTTCAGCTGGTGAATCCACCGCAATTTCATCAATCCGAGCCGAGCTGATTTCTACAGGAATTCCATCTACGGAGTAAATAACTGTAAAAGCTAGTATTCCAAATATAAAATTGATCGTCACCCCAGCCAAAATAATGACCATGCGTTTTACTTTTGAAGTATAAGCAAAGTCACCCTTCCTAGGCTTGTCTTCTGGTTTAAGTTGCTCACCAGCCATCCTGACAAATCCTCCAAAAGGTACCCAGTTGAGTGAGAAGTCCGTACCCCACTTGGTAAACAACTTCTTAGCCAGAGGTGGGTAACCTAATCCAAACTCCTCCACCTTAACTTTTGCCCACAGAGCAGCCAAGTAGTGACCCAACTCGTGAATAATAACTAAAAAAGAGAGGGTGAGGAGAACGCCGATTAATGACATAAAGTTAGCATAAAAGGTGAGAATACAACTCTGAGATTATAAGGTCAAGAGTTCTTTTTCTTTAGCTGTCTGCAAATCATCCAGCTTAGACAATGATTTTTGAGTCATCTCATCCAATTCTTTTTGATACTGTTTTAAGTCGTCCTCGCTGACTCCAGCTTGACCGTCTAAATCATCGATATCCTTGCGGGCCTCAGTCCTGACCGCTCGAATAGCTACTCGTCCCGACTCAATTTTTTGATGAAGTAATTTGACCATATCTTGACGTCTCTCGGCTGTTAAGGGAGGTACTACAATTCTAATCACACTTTGATCAACTACTGGATTAAGATTCAGACCAGAACTGGCAATAGCTTTTTCAACAACAGCAATCAAGCTTTTGTCCCAAGGCGAAACCAGTAACAAATTGGCGTCAGGGGCGGTTACACTCGCCACTTCGTTCAAAGCCATCATACTGCCGTAAGCCTCTACTTTAACTGGATCAAGCAGCTGGACTGAAGCTTTGCCCGTTCTTAAGCTAGCCATGTCAGTTTCAACGTGAGCAATAGTTTTATCAAATTGAGCTTGGAGTTGGTGGGGTTCGTATGACATAGGGTTTATTCTACTTGATATCCAGCAATTAGCAACGACAAGCTAATTCTGCGTCGACGGGGCATCTAGCATAATTTCGTTATCAATTGGTGGGTAAGACAAATCAGCTTGATAGAGATCAATTGACTCAACATTGGCTCTAGCTCTTTGAATTCGACCTAACAGGCTTTGATCAACCGGCAAAGGAGTTGGGGTGGCGCTAGGAGCTGGCACATTGACAATCGTGGGCGCTGGACCAGGTTGCATTTCCAGCAAGATCATTAACACCACTCCAATTATAAATAAACCTAAGAACAGGATTTTTCTTTGGCGCGACTTTTTCTTTTTAGCTAGCAAAATAGCCACATCTTCCCGACTGACTACTTCCTCAAAAATTGGTTCGATTTGAGCAAATTGGGTTTGACTGTCTTTTTTTAACATATAGATGAGCGCCAGTAGCGGTAATAGTTACAGCAAAATACGATTACTGGCGTGCCAACTCCTCAATAAACGCATAAACTCGAATTAAATTACTTTGTTGGACACTCATTAAGGGTAGGATGCGTTGAAACCAGTTTTGATCCCGATTTGCTTCATCAAATAATAACACCTGAATTTTGGCCCACTGCTCATTGATTAATTTAATCTGATCATCAACCTCCTTATAGGCTCGCTGCCTTTGGGCTGTCATAAAAGGATCAACGGCTTGTGATTGGTGGAAGGTTTTGATTTCTTCATAAAGCGTCAGGGCTTGCTGATAACCCATGTATAAGCGTCCATATAAAATCAATGCCCGTATGTAAAATCCCTGAGATCTTAAGCTTTTCGTTGCCTCTGAAAACCACTGAGATCGTGCCGCCAGAGCTACCCGATCTTGGCTATTTTGAATTAATTGGGCTTGAGCTAGCAACTCGGCCTGGAAACCTTCAATTCTTCTTAATGCCTCTTGCTTTTTTTCTGGATCTAACCCGGCCGATGCCCTGAGTTCTAGATGCATCAAGTCAAAAAAGATCATCAACAAACGATTCCGATCGAGCATGACCTGTCTCGTGTCTAACACCGCCTCTTCTAATGCCGCTAAGGTGCCCAATTTTTCAAACTGAGATTTAGCTAAGGTATACTCTCGGTATGACTGTTGATAAGCCTCAGCTGCTACTCGATACTGCTGTTTGATTTGGGTACGTTCTTGCTCATAGACAATCGGTCGAACTTCTGAAATCCATCCGACTTGAGTTGGAGTGGGATTTTCAGTAGCAGAATCGGTCGGTGCTGAGTCAAGTGTTGTTTCTGTTTGAGCAGAGTTAGGACTTGGTAAAGAGCTGTTAAATGATGCGCTGTTGGATGAGTTTGGTTCCGGAATTGAGCTGGTGGAATTGAGCCTAACATTCAGCAAGTCAGGCGCTAACTCCTTCTGAGCAAAAACGACTGTAGAGCTTGTCACTAGCAAACAAAGCAACCAGATTGAATAAAAAGTAATTTTAGTTTGTTTTGAGTTCATGTTATGACTTTGCCAGTTTCTGCTGCCTCACAAACATTGTCGCTTCAAATAACGACTCAAAAGTGCCAGTATCAAACCACTTGCCCTTGACCAAAGCGACATCAAGTTGGCCGGCTTGCAAGTAAACATTATTCAAATCCGTAATCTCCAACTCGCCTCGAGCTGATGGTTTGAGTTGTTTAACTCTTTCTACCACTGTTTGATCGTAAATATATAATCCGGTTACAGCGTGACTTGATTTAGGTTGCTTGGGCTTTTCCTCAATTGACAGCACCTTACCTGACTCATCAAACTCCGCCACTCCAAATCGCTCTGGGTCAGGGACTTCTTTCAAAAAGACTCTACCCCCATTTTCAAAAGTCCGGATACTGTCAGAAAAATCATCCTCATAAATATTATCACCTAAAATAAGGGTCACGTTATCCTGACCAATAAAGTTTTGACCAATGATGAATGCTTGAGCTAAACCGTCTGGTGAGTCTTGGATTTCGTAAGTAAACTTACAATTAAAGTCTTTGCCACTACCGAGCAATTTGAGAAAGTCACCAGCATGATCAGGAGCGATAATAATCAAGATATCTTTTATCCCCGCGGTCAATAAAGTTTGCAGTGGATAAAAAATCATTGGCTGATCATAAAGTGGAAGAAGTTGCTTGCTCGTCACTCTTGTCAATGGTCGCAGCCGGGTCCCACTACCTCCCGCCAAAATAATACCTTTCATAAATACCTTTCTAATCTAATTTACTGTCATACTGCGTTTGTTAGAGCATTCTATACTTCAGGGTTGGTTTGTTATTAATCATTAAGCATTAATCCTAATAAAACCTTGAAACTCGTTCGAGATGGCGTGTGGCTTCAATTGTACCAAACCGATACAGGTCAATACTGCCTATCTCAATAAGTCAACATCATTAAGATGGAACAAGCGATCAAGGCCATCCCAGCATACTCTAAGATGATCCGCTTGGTCACTCGATCGGACTTGAGATGTGCCAATGCTCCCCAACTCACGTAATAAAAACCAAGCACCACAATTAAAATTCGTAATATCACCATCAAAGGCCAAAAATACAGGAAGGCCAACACAAAAATGCCCAAGCCAAAAAGTAAGGCTGAATAGGCTAGAAAGTGTTTTTCTATTTCAGGTTTCATACTGTTAAATGCCAAACATGATACTGCCACCTAAATGACCAGCTTTAAAGAAAATCAGTAAAAAAGCTGTCATAGCCAGCAACAATATATGTGCCAAATTTTTACCCACAATCCGTGACGAGTGATAATGACCAACTGCATACCAATCATAAAGCAGAGTGACAATTAATAGTAGTAAAATGCTCAAACCCAATGCCTTGGTTAGTTGCAACGGCGAGTACTCCAGATTGGCTAAAGATGTGCCTGGCATGGTCATGCGAGACAGAACCATCGGAAAGCGAGTCGGAGTAGCGGTCAGTGAGTCAAGATTAGTAACCAGTTGAGTTGAGGGTAGTTCGACTCCGGTTGGCTCAAGCGAAATGAGGGGTGTGGACGTAATTACGGGAAGAGTGGGCGACAGATCCGCCACTGGTTCGGATCTGGTCGATTCAGCAGATCCAGCTGATGCCGAGTGAGGTGAAATTTGTGCCACAGATTGTGAAGGGCTGCCAAAATGTTGCACCACCAAGGTTGTTTCGATTCCACTTAAAGTCCCATTGACGACCGCGATGCCAATTTCTTCATATCGTGAATTCATGATATTGGCTCGATGCGTGGGTGAGTTCATCCAAGCCGACATCATGTCGGGGGTGGTAGAAAAATCACGTGCTAAATTCTCGCCAGCTACCTTGTAACTATAACCAGCTGATCGAAAAAAGTCCCAAGGTTCTTTGCCCTGAGGTGAGGTATGTGCCCAGTATTGATTACTAAACATATCGCTCGCTTTAGCCGTGGCACTTTGGGAAAGGGTGGCGTTGAAACGCAAGGCTGGCAAACCTGACTTAGCTCGTTCAGCGTTGGACATAGCTACAACTTGCTCCACAGTAATATCAGATGCGTAACCCAAGATGTCTCCCAGTTGGCCAGACTGATGAGCCACAACTTGCACTAGAGTCAGTCCTGCCAGAGTGACTCCTAACACAAAAATCAAGGCTTCAGGATGTAATACTCGAGCCCGTCGATTATTACTCGGTCGTGGATTAAGCAAATGCTGGAGAGTATCAAACAAAAACATTAAGCACAGTATGGTAGTATTTTTGCTAATTTGCAACTGGGGCTGAAATTCGTCCAACCGTCATGCTGTCCCGACACAGTCGGAGTCAGCATCTCAAACACTAAATCGGCAGTGTCACTAATCGACTAGCAATCAATAATTTCAGGATGCTGAAATAAATTCAAGATAATGAGACAGAGAAGTACTTACCTCTAAGGCAACTTGTTGACCAGTATCTATTAGTAGTACACTATTACTTATGAATCGAATTCTCAAATATTTATTGTTGAGTTTGTCTTTCCTTTTCCTCTACCAGATAAATGCATCTCCATCTCAAGCCCAATCTATTGACCAAGTTGACCAATTCACCTCAGAAATTACCATCAATCAAGACACTTCTCTTCGTATTCAGGAAACAATCGAGTATCGCACTAACCTGGATAAACACGGTATCTACCGTTATGTGCCCCTGACTTACAATCAGGATGGCAAGAAAGTTCGCCACGCTATAAAAAATGTTCGAGTTACCAATGAAGATGGTCAACGAATTAACTTTACTCAGTCGAGCGATGGTCAAAATTTATCCTTAAAAATTGGTGACCCAGATGTGACCTTCACAGGATCCAAAACCTACGTCATTGACTACGACGTCGATAAGGCTGTCCGCCGATTCCCCGATCACGACGAGCTGTATTGGGACATCACTGGTGAGGGCTGGCAAATTCCTGTGCTGAAAACCCAAGCGAATATCAAATCAAATTTTGCCGATATCAAACAAACAACTTGTTTTAGTGGTCAGTTTGGCAGTAATGACGAACTTTGCCAGGATCAAATTGAATCACCAGCTCAAGCAATGTTCATTTACGACCATCCCATCAATTACGGCGACAACTTGACTGTGGTTTTGGCTTTGGATCAACATAATCAATTAATTTTCCCCACTGCTACCAACAACCTAATCGACTGGTTGCTGCAAAATTGGATTTTAGTTTTGATACCCCTGCCAACATTATTACTTTCCACTTGGTGGTGGAAAAACCGTGACCTTCAGTTTGTATCAGCCAATGTATTCAATTTAGATGAGCATCAACCCCAACAAAAAAAGCCTTTCCAATTTAAAACCCGAGAACCATTTGTCTATGAACCACTACAAGATCTGTCACCGGGAGAAGCTGGGGCTTTACTAGATGAAAAAGTCGATAATCAGGATGTGGTGGCAGAAATTCTGGAGTTAGCACGAAAAAAATATCTTAAGATTGAAGAAATTGAGGTCAAAAAGTTATTTGGTACTAAACGCGACTTCCAATTAACCCAACTCAATGATTCCCACGATCCTCTAACCTCTGCTCAAAAGTATTTATTTGACCAACTGTTTATTAAAGGCAACATAGTGACGATTGCTGGCTTAAAAGGTACTTTCTATACTCCCATGCAACTGACTAAACAAAAGATTGAGCAAGCCCTGGTTAATCGTAACCTCTACACCTCTAAACCATCGACGGATCGTGCCAAAGGGATGACAGTGACTTTTGTAACTATGGTTGGATTATTCAGTTTGACGATGTGGCAATTTGCACCTTATCAAATTTTCTGGCCAATTCCAATACTAATTGTCCAACTGCCCATTTGCCTCCTCCTTGCCTACAACTTACCCCAACGCACCGCTGTCGGCACCAATCTTTGGCTTCAAACTCGAGGATTAAGAAAAACTATTCGATCTGGCAAGTGGCGAGAGGAAGTTAAAGAAAAGAATCTATTTATTGAGGAGATCTTGCCGTTTGCAGTGGCACTAGGCGTAGTTGATCGTCTATCTGCTGATATGAAAGATTTGAATATGAAACCGCCTGAGTATTTATCCAACTCAACTCTATCAAATTTTACGGCTTCTCAGTTTGTATCCAGTTTTAGTAGTCAGGTCTCTTCCAACCTGACCTACAACCCTTCTTCATCTAGCTCCAGTGGTGGTTCAGGATTTAGTGGCGGTTCTTCAGGTGGTGGCGGAGGCGGAGGGGGTGGGGGGAGTTGGTAGTTATCGATTTGACTCCACCAATTCTGATATGCCTCCACCATCTTTACCAACTCCCCAATGTAAACAGATTTGGCAACGATGGTTGTAGACAATTTCTATCTGCCACACCAAGCAAACCTTAGTAACTCATAAGCTCAAGTGTTGAACTAGGGCAAGTTTCTGTCCTTTTTCCATGTTCCAAACTGCCTCTGGCGACACCACTTGGCATTGTTCTGGATGGTATTTTTTTGTCACCAGTGCATGATCAGTATTTTGAGCATCTGTGTAGATCGTCACATAGACTACTTCATCTTTATCCAAACTCAGTTCGCCCCAGGTAAAATGGTCTAAGGCTTTAAACTCGGATTTATAAGAATACTTGGGCTGACCCAAGTCGATGTTTTTTACTTGCATGCTACTTTTGATTATACCTGGTTCAATCAACTCAGTATTGCGCCTTAATTTGAGGATTAGGCGTAGTTGTCGGCGTGTTTTGAAAAATTTTTTGCTAAATCAATATCAATCATAAAAACATACCACGAAGAAAATGAATTTGTCTCTCAATCAATTTTTGCGATGGTATCATTGATTTTTTCATTGTGTTTGGAGATGATTGCTTAAGAAATTCTTGTGACCCCATCCGGATTCGAACCGGAGTTACCAGGATGAGAACCTGGTGTCCTAGGCCTCTGGACGATGGGGCCAAAACTCAAAGTGTAGTATACCAGCAAAGCGATATAATGGATAAATATGAAATGGACCTGGCTAGGGTTTGTGATACTGTTGGGCTTCCTCTTTGGTAGTCTGCTGGCTTATATTTTTTTTGGCTGGCGACCTCAGGCAAATTTGTTGCCAATCAGCTTAGAGTCAAAACCTGCTGAAGTCGAACAACCCTTGAATCAATTAGCCATCCAATATCTTCGACAACAATCAGTCACACCCGCACCATTGCAGCTAGGTCAAGAGTTAGAGAGATCTCCAGATTGGGTAGCGCACCAATTCACTTTTCAAACAGATGGACGGGTTATGTCGGGTCGAATAACTGTGCCTGAATCGGTCTATACGCAAAATCTAACCAGTGGTGTACCGGTCATCGTTATGCTCCGTGGCTATGTGCCAGCCAGTAATTATATCAATGGGGCGGGCACCAATCCCGCGGCTCGTTACTTTGCTTCTCAAGGGTTTGTGACGGTGGCACCCGATTTTTTGGGCTACGCTCAAAGTGATACTGAGTACGCTGATAACTGGGAGGGGCGATTTCGAAAACCACTACAGATTGCAGAATTAATCAAAGGTATTAAACAGTCCGGTCTGCCCATATCTCCTGATCAAAACTTAACAGTGACCGATCAACAATTAGGCTTATGGGCGCACAGCAATGGCGGGCAAATTGCCCTGACTGCTTTGGAAATTCTCGGCGAGCCAATCCCAACTACCCTCTGGAATCCAGTCACTGCCCCCTTCCCCTACTCTATTTTATTTTTTGGTGATGAAGAGGAAGATGAGGGTTTGGCACAAAGACGTTGGATTAATCTGTTTGACCGCGACTACCAAGCCAGTGATTTTAGTTTCACTCAGCATTTAGACCTATTGGCAAGTTTGCCTATACAAATTCACCAAGGATTACAAGACGAGGCTATTCATTTTGCTTGGAATGATGAGTTTGTGGAAAAATTAGAGGTAGAAAATCAAAGACGTCAGGAAGCGGTTGTTAAGTTAAGTCAAACACCGACGCCAAGTTTGCCAGCGACAATTAGTGGTGATTTATCGACCGATCCATCAACTCAACCAACTGCGGTTGATTTCGACGAAACTAACCTATCACCAATTTCCAATCTCTCCCTCGACCCAATCGATGTCACCTACTTCCGTTACCCTGGTACCGACCACAACATGCGACCGAGTTGGGAGACAGTTGTAAATAGAGATTGGGAGTTTTTTAGGAAATATCTTAAACAGACGCAGTGAATTCATCAATATCCTCGATTACATGTGTTTTCCCTTGTCGATGTTCTTCTAGTTGTTGAAGAACAAATTTTTCGCGTTCTGGAGTGAGCTCACCATCCTCTTCCGCCTCCTTGGTTTCTTCTACAGCAGTCAGGGACAAGCGTTGTATAGTCTGTACTTTTTTGGTCAATTTGGCAACCCGAGTCGAAGACACAGCATGGTAGTCTTTTTGCAAAGTATCAATAGTTTTGCCAATTTTGCTAAAACTATCATCAAACTTTTGCCACTCGGTCATAAAACCATCCAGGTTTTTCATGACTTCTTGGAGTTGGTCGCCCAGCAAAAAGTTGCGATAAGACTCAATAATGGTGCGAGCGACGATTAGGAATGTGAAGGGCGAGGTGATCAAAACTCGGCGACCGATGGCATGGTCGACCACCTGAGGCTGAAATTGATTAATGTAAGAAAACACCCCTTCATTGGGCACAAATAAAATGGCATAGTCCAGAGTACCAGCGCCTGGCTGAATGTACTTGGCTACTTGATCAACCTTGGCTTTGACATCACTTGCAAAAGCTTTTTCGTGAGCAGAGCGGGCTGGAGAGGTGTTAGCGGTCAGACTGTTTTGCAGTTCGGCTAATGGGAATTTAACATCGATCGGAACGACTCGCTTACCAGGCAATAATAAGAGTACATCAGGTCGATCGGTAGAATCCTCTAGTTGTTTTTGCCTGACATAATGAATCCCTTCTATCAAACCATTCGCCCTTAATAAATCATCTAGAATCCGCTCCCCCCATCCACCGCGCTGTTGATTGTTTGAAAGTAGCTGCTTGAGTTCTTGGGTGTTAGTCGATAAAGTCTCAGTCAGCTGTCGTTGTTGATCTAGCTGTTTGGCGAGAGTGGCGAACTGAGTAGCACGGTCTTTATTACTGGCAGCTAGTTCCGTGTTGCTCTGGTGCAAATCCTTTTTGATCAAATCAACCAAGCGCACCATTTCCTG
>JAANMU010001898.1_pt1 | contig 17186 bp, 14 predicted proteins | sample 7279701 | NCBI WGS metagenome assembly JAANMU01 (sample SAMN14094539, study PRJNA606508) | bioreactor metagenome | isolation source: A lab-scale SPAN reactor treating ammonium-rich wastewater day 57 | place: Ireland: Galway | collected 2017-03-13 | reverse complement strand
GCACAAAAACAGACTGTTCTTTAAATTTCTTTTGCAGGCCAGTTGAGATGATTCGGACTGTTGTTTTTGGCCGCTCGGGGCGTTAGTCTAGCCTGGTAGGATTCCAGCTTCGGGAGCTGGCGACGTGGGTTCAAATCCCTCACGCCCCAACGGCCTTTTTTTCCATTTTCTCTTTTTGCGGAATTCAAAAATGGGCAAACGCTCTGGAAAATTACTGGTTTTTTGCGATTCTATTTTCCGAGTTCGTCTTCGATTTTTTTGAGGAATTCGCGGGTTTTGACGAGGACGAGTCCGAGGTTGGCGTGGGCTTTGACGGTAATGACCAAGAGGGCGGAGTGGCCGGCGCCAAAGCACAAAATGTTCGAGCGATCGGTTTCGACGATGACCATGTGGGGTTGTCCCGTGTTGAGTTCCACGGATGCTGTTTGCGCGGCGCCCATCATGGTGGCGGAGAGCGCGCAAAAGGTTTCCGAGTTGATCGAGGGCGGCAACTGGGTTTCGATTTCGAAGCCGTCGCGCGTGATGAGGGCCGCGCCTTCGACGTCGCCGATTTGGACGACTTGTTTGAGGAAGGCTTTGAGGTTGTCTTGGACGGTGCTCATGGGAGTCCCCCGTTTTTGGCGTCGGCTTCGCGTCCGGCGAGCGCCATTTCTTTTTGCGTGAGCATGGAAATCATTTTTCGGTTGAATTCGCGGACGTGGGCGGTGAAGAGTTTTTCGAGGATGTCGCGGATCGAGATCACGCCGACGATGGTTCCGTTGTCCATGACCATGACGCGTTTGATGTGGTGGGATTCCATGATGGATACGATGTCGGCTACGGTTTGGTTGGGGTTGACGCCGATGAGGTCGCAGGTCGCGCGGCTGCCGACGGTCACGCTGACGGTGCGTTGGCCCTCGGCGGTGATGCGCGTGATGTCGCGTTCGGTGAAAATGCATTGGCGGTTGCCGCCGGCGACGAGGATGGCGCCGACTTGGTGGAGTGCCATTTTGAAGGCGGCTTTTTGGGCGCTTTCGGTTTCATTGACGGCGATCATGGGTCGAAAGCGGAATTCTTTGGCTTGGATGCCGAAGAACTGTTCGTCGCGGCGCTGGAGGCTTTCCTTGAAGAGGTGGTTCATGATGTCGGTGAGCGTGATGATGCCGCAAATGCCTTTTTCGTTGTGGACCATGAGGCGGCGAATGCGGTTTGATGCCATGAGCATGCAGGATTCGGTGAGCGTCGCGTCTTGGTGGATCGAAATGAGGGGGGCGGTCATGAGGTCGCGTGCGGTGCGGCTTTGGGGCGAGTAGCCGTCGGCCGCGAGTTTTACAAGGATGTCGCGCTCGGTGACGACGCCGACCGGGTTTTTGTCCTCAAGGACCAGAACAGAGGAAATGTCGTGGTCGGCCATGGTTTTTGCTATTTTTTCGGCGGTAAAAAGCGGGTTCACGTTGACCAGGTTGGCGGTCATGAGGTTGCTGACCTTGACCTGATCGTTGGTGGCCATGTATTTGTCCATGGGATTCGGTAGGTAAAGGCGGTTTTTGTTTTTTAAACCCGCCGATAGGGTCTTGTGTTTTTTGAGGGTCGTGGGAGCGGGTCTTGGGCGTCGTTGCGTTGGGGGGGTGCCCGATCGGACCGGCGGCCGGTAGGTTGTTGATTCACGTTTTTTTTTGTGGCGATCGTGTCTTTCGTGTTTTTTGGGTTTTGTTTGGTTGTGCATCGGGCCAACGTTTTTAATCGGAACCTGCTTTTGTTTCGTGCGGTTTTTTGATGTCGGCCGATTCCCTTCAAGAGCGTTTGTCTGCCGTGGAATCCGACGAGTTTTATTCGCCCAAGCCTGCGGGCTATGTGCCGGGCCGGACCAAGTTTGTGGTCGTGACGGGTTCCGTGATTTCGGGGATCGGCAAGGGCACGATTACAAGCACGCTTGCAAAGGTGCTCAAGAACCGCGGTTTGAATGTCGAGCCCATTAAGCTGGAGGCGTATTTGAACGTGGACGCGGGGACGCTTAATCCGTTTCGACACGGCGAGGTGTTTGTGCTGGACGACGGCACGGAGACGGATTTGGATTTGGGTAGTTACGAGCGCATGGTGGACAAGAATTTGTCGCGCGACAATTTTGTCACGTCGGGGCGCATTTATCACCAGATTTTGGAAAAAGAGCGGCGCGGCCAGTATTTGGGGCGCGACGTGCAGTTTATTCCGCATGTGACGGGCGAGATCAAGCGGATCGTGCGCGAGTTGTCGGTCAAGAGTCAGGCGGATGTGATCGTGATCGAGATCGGGGGCACGGTGGGCGATTACGAGAACATGTTTGCGCTCGAGGCCCTGCGCGAATTGCATTACGAGGAGGGGCATCAGAACGTTTGTTTTGTCAATATCACGTATGTGGTTGAGCCGCATGTGCTGGGCGAGCAGAAGACCAAGGCCGCGCAATTGGGCGTCAAGCAGTTGATTCAGATGGGGATCCAGCCGGACATTATTGTGTGCCGGAGTTCGAATCCGCTAAACGCGTCGGCGCGCGAAAAAATCAGCTTGTATTTGAACGTTCCCGTGTCGCAGGTGTTTGGCGTTCATGATGTCAAGAACATTTACCAGTTGCCGTTGGCGCTTCATGAAAACGGTTTTGAGACCGCGGTTTTGAAGCATTTTGGTTTGTGGGAGAGCGTTTCACACAAGGACGGCAAGGAGTTGCGGGCGTGGAGCACGAAGTGTTCGACAAGCGAGTCGGTTGCGCCTGTGCGGGTCGGAATCGTCGGCAAGTATTTGGGCAACAACGACACGTACATGAGCATTTTGAAGGCGCTTGAGCACTGCAGTTTTGAAACCAAGGTTCCGTTTGAGGTTCATTGGGTGAATTCCACGGATCTTGAAAAACCGGGTGCGTCGGCTGCGAAGGCGCTAGCGCATTGCGATGGCGTCATTGTTCCCGGCGGGTTCGGCGGGCGCGGCATCGAGGGCAAGATCAAGGCGGTTGAGTTTGCGCGCGAAAAAAACGTGCCGTATCTCGGGCTTTGCTATGGCTTTCAGCTGGCACTTATCGAGTTTGCGCGCAACGTGCTCAAGTTGCCGGACGCGCATTCGACGGAGATCAAGCCCAATTGCAAGCATCCGGTCGTCGACTTGTTGCCCGAGCAGCGCGAGCTGGGCGAACTCGGAGCGACCATGCGCTTGGGCGGTCACGACGTCGAGATCAAGCCCCATTCGCTTGCCCATCGGATTCATGGCGCGGATTTGATCCGCCGGCGCTTTCGCCATCGCTTCGAGTGCAATCCAAGCTACATCCGAAAATTCGAGGAGGGCGGGATTGTTTTTTCGGGCAAGGCTCCGAATCGGCAGATCATGCAGGTCCTAGAGCTTCCCAAGCACGCGTTTTTCATGGCCAGCCAGTTTCATCCCGAGTTGACGAGCCGGCCGCTTTCGCCCGACCCGATGTTTTTGGCGCTCTACAAGGCCATGATTCAAAAACGCGGGAAAAAAGAGGGCCGGTCCCATGCAAAACCGGCTTTGAAAAAAGGGCGTGCAAAAAAATAGCCGCGTTTTTTTTTGTCTTATGTTTTTGCCAGTCGAATGAGGTGGCCTTGTTGTGCGCGGGCGACGTATTTTCGGATCTTGTTTTTTAACGGGCCTTTTTTTCCCACGCGGCCGAGGGTGTTGTCGGCTCGGAGGTAGGCCGGTTCGACAAATCGGATTTTTCCGATCAATCGGAATTCGGGTTTGTTGGGGGCGTTGAAAATGGCGGGCGGGCGTTGGATTAATTTCAACGTGCGGTCGATTTCGCGGTTTTTGGCCGCTCGGAGTTTTTTCAGTACGGCGGGATCGTCGGTGAAGAGGTCGTCCAATTGGAGGGCGCGTTCGTCGAGGCCGGTTCGCAGTGCGTCGGCAAGGAGGCGCATGTTGAGCAGTTGGCGCGCGCTCGACCAGTAGGTTTGGTCGGTGCGGATGAAATCGAGGGCAAATTGTTCCGCGGTGTTTTTTTGGCGGAATGCGATCGTGTTGCCGACGACATTGATTTCGCGGACGTAGTGTCGGATTCGGTTTCTTGATACGCCGGTTTGGGCCATGTCGCGGATGGAGTAGTCCAGACGGTCGGCGCACAGTTCGGGCAGTTTTTTTTCAAGCAGCGGGAACCGTTCCAGTTGGAGGATGGTTTTTGGCGATAGGCCGTGGCGTTCGAGGATCGCCGGGATTTCGGACGCGTCGATCAGCGTTTTTTGAAACGATTCGTGAAACGTGTGATCGCGGTTGTGCATGAGTACGTCGGCCACGTGGGAAAACGCTGTGTGGCCGAGGTCGTGCAGGAGTCCGGCGGCTTGTTCTTCGGCAGGTGCGCCGAGTCGCTTGAGGAGTACGGTTACTCCGATCGAGTGTTCGAAGCGGGTGGTGGCGACGCCGCGTCTTGTGATGAACCACATTCCCGATTGGCTGATTTTTTTCAGCCGTTGCACGGGGGTGGACCGGATTAATTCCAGCAAGAGCGGTTCGCGGATTTCCGCGTTTCCGTAAATTCGGTCGTGTGTGCGGAAAATGCGCATACTCTTTTTGGAGTCGAATGTTATTTAACGATGCAATCCGTCGTTCGGAATTTGGTTTCATCGGGTTGGAGGGATCGTCGTTTTTTGCCTTTTCAAACCGGCGCTTTTTTTTAGGCTTTGCCTTGTTTTTTGACCATGGCCGTTACCCGCGTGTCGCTGGATGGGCGCGAGATCGTGTTGGTTGAGACCGCGCACATCAGCAAGGCGAGCGTGGACGAGGTCGCGGCGATCATTGTTGCCGAAAAGCCCGACGTGGTGGGCATCGAGCTTGATGGCGCGCGCCTGAACCAGCTTCTTCACGAGCAGGAGTGGAATCAGACCCGCTTGGATGCGGTGATCCAGCAAAAACAGGTGGGCTTGTTTTTGCTCGGGTTGTTTTTGCAGAATTTTCAGCGCCAGTTGGGCGAGTCGGTGGGGGTCAAGCCGGGGGCCGAGATGCTGAGTGCGGTGCGCGCGGCCCAGGCGAATCATGTTCCGGTCGCGCTTTTGGATCGCAACGTGAATGTGACGCTTCAGCGCGCGCTGGCGTCGATCGGGTGGGTGGAAAAGGCGCGGTTGTTGCTTGAATTGGTCGAGGGTCTTTTTGGCCAGTCGGTGCCGCTGACGGCCGAAAAGGTTGAGGAACTCAAGCAAAAGGACACGCTGAATGCGCTGTTGGAGGAATTTGGGAACCGGTATCCAAAACTGAAACGGGTGTTGGTTGAGGAGCGCGATGTCGTGATCGCTCAAAAGATCCGCCGCATCGACGCCCGAAAGATCGTGTGCGTGATCGGGGCGGGCCATTCGCCGGGCATTCAGTCGCATTTGCGCGCGCACGCAGATTTCGGCGAACTTGAGCAATTGCCGCCGCAAAAGAAGTCGGTGTTGGGGATTGTGGCCAAGTGGCTTATTCCCGCGGTGTTTGTCGCCATGCTTGCGTGGGTGTTTTATGCCAAGGGTCCCGACGCCGTTCTCTCGTTTTTCGGCTATTGGATTTTGATCACGGGCGGGCTTTCGGCGCTTGGGGTGTTGGTTGCGCGCGGACACGTGCTGTCGATTCTGACGGCGTTTGTGGCCGCGCCGATTACGACGCTTCATCCGGCCTTGGCCGCGGGTTGGTTTGCGGGCTATGCCGAGGCGCGCATGCGTGCGCCCCAAGTCGCCGATTTTTCGACGCTGCACAAGCTTTCAAGCGTCGGGGATTTTGTGGACAATCGTGTCACGCGCATTTTGCTTGTGATTGCGCTTGCCAATCTGGGCGCGATGCTGGGTTCGTTTTTGGCGTTTCCTGCGATCGCTGCGCTCTTAAACTAGTTTGAATGCAATGGAATTCATGTCGCTTGAGAAACTGCGCGCGGATTTTCCGATGTTGCGGGGTCCGAATCCGCCGGTTTATCTGGACAATGCGGCGAGTTCGCTGACTCCGACGCCGGTGTTGGATGCGGTCGAGGACTATTATTCGAATTTTCGCGCGAACATTCATCGGGGTCTTCACAAACCAAGCGAGGATGCGACGCGCGCATTTGAGCAGGCGCATCAAAAGGTCGAATCGTTTGTGGGCGCGCCCAAGGACACGCTGGTTTTTACTCGGAACACAACCGAGTCCATCAATCTGGTCATGAATTCGCTGGATCGTTTGGACCACTTCAAAACCGGCACGAACATTGTTTTGACGGATTTTGAGCACCATGCGAATCTTGTGCCCTGGCAGTTTGTTGCAAAAAAGAACAAGCTGGAATTGCGCTTTGCAAACCGCTTGTCCGATTTCACGCTTGATTTGTCGGATTTGGAGAAAAAAATCGATTCCAACACGCGTCTTGTGGCTTTGCCGCATGCGGCGAATACGACGGGCGCGATTTCGGACGTGAAAAAGGCGTCGGATCTTGCGCACCGCGCGGGAGCGGTTTGTCTTGTGGACGGCGCGCAGTCGGCGCCTCATGTGCCGGTCGATGTGAAGCGTCTGGGGTGCGATTTTTTCGCGTTTTCAAGCCACAAGATGTGCGGGCCCACGGGCGTCGGCGGTCTTTTTGGCTCGCGCGAGTGGCTGGAGAACATGCCTCCGTTTTTGTTTGGCGGCGACATGATCCGGTCCGTCTCCTATGAATCTTCCACGTGGAACACGTTGCCCTACAAGTTTGAGGCGGGCACGCCGGCGATCGGCGAGGGCATCGGTTTTGGGGCGGCCGCCGAGTATTTGAAAAAAACGGGTGCGGAAAACATCGTTTCTGCCGAGCATCGGTTGCTCGACTACGCGTTGAAGCGAGTCTCCGAATTTTCGGGCGTGCGCGTGATCGGTCCGATGGATCCGAAAAAGCAGGTGGGCACGCTGTTGTTCGAGGTCGGGGGCGTGAGTGCGCACGACGTGGCCATGGTTCTCTCGGAAACCGGGCGCGTGTGCATTCGTTCGGGCCATCATTGCGCGCACCCGTTTGTAAACCAGATCAATCCGGCCGGTCTTTGCCGCGCAAGTTTTAGTTTTTACAATACTCGAGACGAAATCGATGTTTTTGCGAATGCGCTTTCGGACGTCGTTCGGACGTTTCGTTGATTGAACCGGCGCGGGGGTTTGTGAGGACCAAGTGCCGTCGGGCTGGTTTACCGCGGCTCGCTGACGTCGGCGATGCGCAGGTCCTCGACCCATTTTTTGATTTCAAAGACATCGATTTGGAGGAGGTGGCGGTCGTCGCCTCCGCCGGCAAACACGGTTTTTTTTGCGGGCACGCTTGCGTCGAGGATCGTGGGAATGCCGTACGTCGAAACGGGGGGCACGCCGCCGGCCGCGTAGCCCGTGGTTTTTTCCACTTCGTCGGATTCGGCCAGGCGCAGGCCCGTTTTGCAGGTCGCGTTCTCCAGTTTTTTCAAGTCGACTTTGCGGTCCGCGGGGCAGAGCACCAGCCACGGGCGCGTCTGGGCGTCCATGAATACGAGCGAGTTGAGGATGCGGTGCAGTTCCACGCGCATGAGTCCGGCCGCCTGTTTGGCGGTTTTGACTTGGCTTGGGGTTTCAAACAATCGGGCGTGTACGCCGTTGGAATCCAAAAAGTCCTGTAGCATGTTCGATCCATTGGGAAAAAAGAAAGAAAAAGGACTACATCCATATACCGGTATGGCTGAAGCTCTGTTCCGTTCCCACATTAAGCACGGTGTGGGAAAGATTGGGGAATTCGTTATTTTTGACAGGCCTCTTGATAAGGTACCGCCCGACGTTTCCCTGTATTTTTTCATAAGTGTTCAACCGTTTGTTCATTCCGAATTCTGCTACACAACGGTGCCGAACGTCAAATTATCCAAAACGGATATTGTTTCTATTGAAGTGATTGACGGGGTGCAAGTGAAAAAGAAGAAGGAAGCGGAACTCAAACTCCCAATTTTTGGAGCCGCCAAGGAAAAGCAACGGCAGTACGTGTCCTATGGGTTCGCTGATTTTGGGGGCCCTAATCTCGCGTTTAATATGCGCTCTATTTTGTTCCGTGGTCTTTTGGATTCATTTTGGATAGAGAATGTCGTCGTATATGCGGGCTTGAGCGAGGCCGTTGCTGCGCTGGAAAAGTTCAGGGAATTGGGATTCCCTGTCGATGGACCCTAAACCCCCGCGTCTTTGGCGAGCGTCGCGGCCTTGTCTGTTTTTTCCCAGGCGAATCCTTGGTCTTCGCGGCCGAAGTGGCCATAGCACGTCGTCTTTGAATAGATCGGCGTTCGCAGGCCCAGCGTTTCGATGATTTCGCCGGGGGACGTGGGAAAGTTCTTTTTGACGAGTTCGACGAGTTTTTCCTCGCTGATTTTGCCCGTGTGGAAGGTGTCGACGAACACGCTGACGGGGTCGCGGCTGCCGATCGCGTACGCCAACTGGACTTCGCAGCGCGTCGCGAGTTGGGCCGCCACGATGTTTTTGGCGATGTAGCGCGCCATGTAGGCGGCGCTGCGGTCGACTTTGGTCGGGTCTTTTCCCGAAAAGGCGCCTCCGCCGTGGTTGCCGACGCCGCCGTAGGTGTCGCAGATGATCTTTCGGCCCGTGCACCCGGCGTCCGCGACGGGTCCGCCGATCACGAAGCGGCCCGTGTTGTTGATGAAGAATTTCGTTTCCGCGTCGAGATATTTTTTGCACACGGGTTCGATCACGTGCGTTTTGATGTCCGCGCGGAGTTTTTCCATGTCGACGCCGGGGTCGTGCTGGGCCGCGATCACAATCGCGCTTGCGCGCACGGGTTTGCCGTTCGCATAGTCGATCGTGACTTGGCTTTTGCCGTCCGGTCGAAGGTACTTCAAGGTCCCGTTTTTGCGCACTTCGGTCAGGCGCTGGCACAGGCGTTGCGCGAGGCGGATCGGCAACGGCATGAGTTCGGGGGTTTCGTCGCACGCGTAGCCGCTCATCATGCCCTGGTCGCCCGCGCCGAGTTTCTTGTACTTGTCCTCGTTGACGCCCTGCGCAATGTCGCCGGACTGTTCGTTGATGCTGGTCAAAACGCCCACGCTTTGGAAGTCGAAGCCGTAGTTGGGGTCGGTGTAGCCGACGTCCTTGAGCACGGCGCGCACGGTTTTCGGAACGTCCACGTAGCCCTTGGTCGTGATTTCGCCCGTGACGAGAATGAAGCCGCTGCCGGCCATGGTTTCGCACGCAACGCGCGAGTAGGGGTCTTGTTTGAAGAGTTCGTCGAGGACGCGGTCGCTGATCTGGTCGCAGACTTTGTCCGGGTGTCCCTCGGTGATGCACTCGCTGGTGAACTGATGGTCGAATTTTCGCATAAAACGTCCTCCAAAAATCGGTCGAATACAACGCCCACGCCCGAATCGTTTTTATGGGAATTGAAAATGCCAAAATTATTCCGATAGGAATAATAACGCGTTGGGGTTTTTTGGATGCATGCTTCCGGATCTTTCCGAATTGCGCGTCCGAAGGTTGCAGGCGGGTTTATCGCAAAAGCGGCTGGCGTCCGCGGCAGGCATTTCGCAGAGCTTGGTTGCCAAGATCGAGCGCGGTTCGGCGAATCCGTCGTATGCGACCGTTCGGCGGCTTTTTGGCGCGCTTGAGACCGTGCGGCCGGTTTCCTCATTTGCGGCGGACGACGTGTGCCAACTTCGCATTTTTTCGGTGGCGCCGTCCGATTCGATCGCGCGGGCCGTTCGCGTTCTGGAGGACCATGGCATTTCGCAATTGCCGGTGATGGATCACGGCGTTCCGGTCGGAAGCCTTTCCGAAAAACAGTTGCTTTTGGCGCTTGGGGGTTCCACGCGTTTGGCGGATCCCAAAAAAACGCCGGTTTCGCGCATCATGGGCGATCCGTTTCCGACCGTAAGCCCAAAGACCCCCGGCCGGACGGTGCAGGTCCTGCTTGAAACCGTGTCGGCGGTTCTTGTCGTTGATCGGGGGAAACCCAAGGGCATTGTCACGCAGTCGGATCTTCTGGCGCGCCTTCTTTCCGCCAAATGACGCGATCGCTTGATCCGCCGGATCGTGGCGCCCAGCGTGTTTTTCCGCCTCTTGTTTTTTTTTTGCCGTGTTGCGCGGCTCCCTGCCCGCGCCCGCGCCCAACCGTTGATTCACCTGAGTCCGTGAAAAGCAAACGAATATAAACTCCACGGGGACATATACTTTATTCGGTGAACGGGTGAACATGCAATGAACACGATGCAAATCCTGTCTTTTCTGTTGGTTTGTTTTGTCTTGTCTCTGAACGCGTTTGCGTTTGTCGACGTGAGCGCGCCGGGCTCGGTGTATGTTTTGTCCGTCGACAAAACCATTTCCGTGAGTCTCTCCAACCCGTCCAGTCGGCCGCTTCCTGTGGATCTGCGGTTTGTGGGCCCGACGTCGGGCGTGTTCTCGAACCCTTCTTTGACCCTTGAACCGAACGGTTCAACCACGGTTTTTTTGACTCTTAAACCCCGTGCGGAGCTCTCGGGCCAGTCGTATGTCAGCACGATTCTTGCGGAGGGCGGCGGCGAACTGTCGACGCGCCGCATGGACATCATCTTTAAGGAATCCGAGACCATTCGCCCGTCGCCGCAACCGGATTCCAACCTCGTGGATTCCAATTCTTCCGCAGGCCCCACGGGTTTTTTCGCCTTGTTTGCGAACCCCGACGTGTCGGGCTGGCTTACGACCGCCAATTTGCTTAATGCGGCCCTGATCGTTTTGGCCGCGATTCTTTTGATTGCGCTGATCACGCGTTTGATCAACCTGACCCGGTGACCCCTCATGAAACCGACCCATGCCCTGTGCCTTTTCCTATTGTTTTGGATGATTTCTCCCGCGGCGCTTGCCCAGACCGCGGACACCAACATCACGATTTCGCCCGAGACGACCAGCGTTTCGCTTGGCGCGCTCGATTCGCAGACCGTGAATTTCACGTTGCGCAACAACGGCGCGGCCTATCGTTGCGTTTTCCTGTATCTCGAGGGCACCAGCAGCGTGATCACGGGCGAGCTTTCGACGGGCCAGGTTTGCCTGAATCCCGGCGCGAGCGGCCAGTTTTTTGTCGACGTGGGCTCGCGAAACGCCTCGACGAACACGTACTCCATGCTCGTGCGCGTGCAGGGAGACAATTTTGCGCTCAATCGCAGTGCCCGCATCGAGATCCGCGTGGACAATTCAAGTCCGGGTCCCGAGAACAACATCGCGCAACAGGTGATCGTGTATCCAACGACCCAGACCGTGAATCTTTCGGCGACGGATTCGGCGCGATTGACCACGCGCATCGCCAACAATTCGCAGGCCAATTTGTGCTTTCGCGTTCTCAAGAACGGCGTGAGTTCCAAGGTCCGTCTGGACCTTGATTCGGATCGTTTTTGCCTCAACGCGGGCAGTTCTTTTGTACTCAATTATACGGTCGAGACCGTGAACGCGGACACGGGCAACCGGCCCCTGCAGATCCGTTTTATTGACGACTCGACGAGTTCGGGCGTCGACAAGGCACTGGACCTGACGGTTCAGGTGGGTCCCCCGTCGGCCGTCGAGATTTCCGTTCCGGCTCTCAACGTGTGCCGGGGGAATGAGAACACGGCGCAAGTGCGTTTTCGCAACAAGACCGTGGATCCCGTGACCTTGCAAGTGTGGGCCGAGTCGCAGGCCTTGTTGCCCGCGTTCGAAGCCGCCACCGTCACCTTGGGCCCGCTTGAAGAACAGTTCGTGACCCTCGATTTTTTCACGGGTTCAACGACCGCCCCCGGTCTTTATCCCTTGACCGTGTACGCCTCGACGGACCGCGAGTTCGTCAAGCGCGAGGCCACGATCGGGGTTTCCGATTGTTCGGGCCAATCCCAGCCCAATTTTCGTCTGATCGCGGACTCGTCGTCTTGTCGCGTCGTAACCGCGGGCACCGAGGGCACGGTTCGCGTCGAGGTCGCCAATCTTCTTCCAAGCGAGGTTCCGGTTTATCTGGACGCCTTTGGGGACATCGATGTGCGCACCGAGCCCGCGTCGTTCACGCTGGAGCCCTTGCGCAGCCGTAGCGTCAGCGTGTTCACCAAGGTGAGCCCGTTTGTGAGCGCCGGCGATTATCGTTTCACGTTGCTTGCCTACAACGAAAATTTTAAGGTCGAGCGCGAATTCTGCGTCCGCCTTGCCGGCGGTTCGGATTCGTCGATTACGCTTTCACCCGATCTGTTGCCGGTGGTCCGTGGCGGATCCGCGTCCGCGGTTCTGCGCGTGCACAACGGCGCGAACGCGTCGCAATCGTATCGCGTGCGCGTGGGTCCGACGGTGCCCGATCTTGACATCGTGGTTTCGACGCCCGCGTTTTCGCTTGGCCGCGGCGAGACCCGCGACGTCTTTTTGACGGTCAATGCCCGCTCGACCACCCCCCTTGACATTTTTGACATCAATCTCACGGTGGATTACAACAACGGTCTGGTCAAGCGCCCGTTTTTTGTCCGCGTGGTTTCGGCAACCCCCGGTCCCGAGGCGTCGGGTCCCTTGACCGTGTCAAGTTTTCCGCACGTCGTGCGCATTCCGTCCACCGGCGATTCGACGGTGTTGGTCGGTGTGACCAACCTTTCAACCGCGCCGTTTTCGAACGTGCGCGTTTCGCTTGAGGGCCTTTTGCCCTCGTTCGCGTCGACGTCGGCCACGATTCCGTCGCTTTTCCCGACCGCCACCCAGTCGGTAAGTCTTCGGGTCCAATCCGAGAACGCGCCCGCGGGCCGTTATCCCGTCCGCCTGATGGTTGTTGCGGACGGCGTTTCGCGCACCGAAAACGTGGAGTTCATCGTTGAATCCGACTCTACCACCTCGCCGATCGGGAACAACAACAATGGCTCCGACGGTCTTTTTGCCGGATTGTTCGGACTTGGCTCGGGCTTGTTTTCGGGCCTGTCGCTACTGCTCCTGATCGTGCTTGCGGTGTGGATTCTGGTGCTGATTCTTCGCGCCGTTGTTCCGCCAGCAAGTGCCCCGCGGGGTTGGATGCGAAGGAATTAGCGTGAAAACCATCGCCGTTTCATGCCGGAGTGGCGTGGGCCGCCGGATTCTGTTCCCGATTCTTTTTCTGCTGGCGTCGCTGCCGGTCGTGTCCGCGATTTTGATCGACCCGTCGGTTTCGATTCGCACGGATGTCGTGCCCGCGGTTTTTCCATGCGACGCAACCATTGTTCCCGTGGTTCTTCAGAGCCGTCTGCCGCGCGGTCAGTTCGTGGATCTTGTGGTGCGCAATGCGCCTTCGTCGTTTGGCGCGGCGTGGTCGAGCGCGCGCGTGTTTTTGGAGCCCGATCGAAATTATTTTGCGCAATTGCGTCTGGAGGTTCCCTGCACCGCGCAAGGGGGCGATTATGCGCTTGAACTCGAGGCGGTGATTGTTCCGTCCGAACACGTGTCGCGTCGTTCGCTTGCGTTCACGGTGCGCGAACCCGTCGCGTTTGGTTTTGATGCCGCTTCGACGATTGCGTGTGCGGGCGAACCCTTTTCGATGGATGTCCATGCGACGGCCGTCGCTCTTCGGCCCATTCGGGTTTCGGCGTGGGTTGAATCCGCGTCGCCCATTCGCGTCGAGCCCGCGTTGGTCGATTTTGATTCGAATGCGCCGCGCACGCTCACGGTTTCGGGCGTCCCGTCGCTCGTTGGCGAGTCCGCGTCGCTTAATTTGTTTGTTTCAGGCGTTTCCCGCAAGGCGGTTTTTGATTTGCCCTTGTCGGTTTTGGCGTGCACGGATTTCGAGGCGGGTCCTCTTTTGCCAAATCCCAATCAGGAACGCTTGAACAACGCCTATTGCCGCGAATCCGATTTTTCGGGAACGGTTCGCATTTCGAATGCGAGTCCGCGTTTTCTTGACTTCAATGCGGCGGTATCGGGTTTTTCGGCCCGCTTGGCCCCCAGCCGTTTTCGTTTGGCTCCAAACGAAAGCCAATCGATTGTTGTGATCATTCCGCCCGAGTCGTCCACGGTGTCGGGGGATCTGCTTGTGGAAGTACCTGGCCGCCGGTCGTCTTTTCCGATCGAGATTTCGTTTGCATCGTGCTCGGGCCTTCAACTTGCGCCCGAATCGCTTGAATTTGTGTTCGACGCCAACCAGAATGCCCTTGCGTTTGCGGATGTGAATCTTTCGAACACGGGCCTTTTGCCCTTGTCGGTTCAAAGCGCGTTCGAGGGCGAAGGATTTTCGGTTTCGGCCGAACCGTCGGCGTTTTCGCTGGGTCCCGGCCGCACGGTTCCGGTTCGTCTTCGAATCGATGCGTCGGATCTCAACGCTTCAAACGCGCAAGGGTTCATTCGTTTTGAGACCGCGGATCACGGTTTGTCCTCGGCGGTTTTGATTCGCGTGAACCGTCCGGTGGCCCCGACGGAATCGTGGGTAGGGCCCACGGGTCTTTTTTCACTGCCGATCGTGACGTCCGATTCGTCGTGGATGCTTGTGGGACTTTTGGCGCTTTTGCTGGTTTTGGTACTTGTAGTCCTTGGGATTTTGTCGTCCGGTTCGGCGTTGCGTCCCGTGCAAGCGCGCATGGAGCCCGCGCCCCTTTCGTCGTCCTCCGTCGCGCCGGTGGCCCCGATCGGGTCCGACGAGTTGTTTTCTCGATCCGATTTGAAATCGATCAAGCAACTGGTTCTTCGGCCCCACGGTTCGCCCGTTTTTGTTGACCGAAAAGTTGATCCCGTGGTTTCGCTTAAGCGCATGACCCAGTCGCTTCGCAAAAAAAAAGGCGTGCCGCGCTCTACCCCCTTGTCCAAAAAAACGCGCTCGAGCGTTTCGCGCGCATGAATCTTTTTTTTTCGATTTTTGGATTTTCGCGTCCACCGCGCGCAAAAAAAAGTTTTTTTTTATTCGCCCGTGCGGTGGCTCCAATAATAAATGAGCACGGCTCCAAGGCCGATTACGATGCCGCTGATGGCGGTAAGAAGCGTCAGATCGTTGGGGTTGGCACCGGGCGCATTTTCCTCGTTGGGAGTGCAGGCGCCTTGGGCGTTGCAACTGTGCCCGAATGCGCAGGGCGTGTTCTTGGGTTTTTGGAACAGGACGCAGGTTGAATTGATACACTGGGTTTCCTGGCAAACGTTTTCGCTTGTGCAGTCAAGGTCCGTCGTGCATCGGTCGCGTGTGACGATGCCCGTGCGGCTGCCGATCGCGGCATTAAGTAGGAGCGGGGGCAGGATGGGACAATCGATGGTGTCGATGGGTTGGTTGAAGCTGAAGCGGATCGTGTCGCCGGCGTCCATGTCGTCGAACGAGAACGCGACGCCGCGGGCAAGCGGGCGATGGGGCTGTTTGGCTTCGAGTTCGCTTTCGGAAACCGGAACAAGGGTTTCCAGATCGTTGATTTTGGTGTCTCCGTTTCGGACTTGCAGAGTGTGGATCGCATGATAGGGTTTGTGTCCAGGCGGTCCTTGGGTCACGTTGTAGATGCGTGTGGTCCAAAGCGTGATCAGCGACAGTTCGGATACGCGGCGCGCTTTTTCGCGGTCGGCGTCGTTTAGGCCGTAGGGTTCAACGGTAGGATCGATCGAATTGGTCAGCGGCTTGCATTCTTTGATGAGTGAACCAAGCACGGTGTCAAGCGGGACGTCGGTTTTGCAGTCCAAGGGACACGAGTCCTCGGTTTCGTTGCTTGCACACACGCCGTTTCCACAAGTGGTGCTTGATGGTCCCGAAGGCCCGCCGGGTCCGCCACCGCCGCCCGGACCGCCGGGGGCGCCTCCGCCGCTGGATCCGGCCGGACCGTCGGTTCCAGGGCCCGTTGTTTCGGAATAGTCTCCTTCGTCGGGACACGAACAGGCGCCGCCGGTCATCTGGAATTCGTGAAATCCGATGTCCGTGGTTCCGGCGTCCGTGCACAAGTTCGAGCCATTCATGCACGCCGAATAGGGGTTCACGCCCCACGTACTGCTTTGCCCAAGACCCGCGTTAACCAACAAGTGGCCGCCGTTCGAGTAATTGTTGAGTGTGAAATCCGCTCGAAGAGGGTTGGCTGTTAGCCCGTTGTTGGCGTGCAGGTCTCCCGAAAAATACGTGGCGGGTGCGGGCGCGTAATCCGCCGTGTTGCCAAAAAACGCGTTGTTCGAAATGCCCGCGGGACTCACATAGTTGAGCGCGGTTTTGTTGTTGACAAACACGTTGTTTGCGATGAATGCCCCCGTCGAGGACAGTTTTCGCACCGCGTAATTGGGGGTGTTGTTTGCAAACGTGTTGTTGACGATGTTGCCGCTCCCGCCCGCCATGAGCAACGTCGAATATCCGCTTGCGTTGGCAATCAGGTTGTTTGCAAATTCCCCCGAGTTCATCATGTACACCATGGGCTCGCTTTGCGAACTTGCGTTGTTCAGAAATTTGTTGTGCCGGATCGTTAAAGTGAGTGCATGGACGACGGGTCCTCCGAAGCGTTCAAACACGCTGTTCGTAATTGTGACAATGCTGCTGTTCAGAATGCCTTGGCTTGAAATGTCCTGCATGCGCCCGTTTCGAAACGTCATCGTCATTGGTCCACGCAGTTCGTCCAAGAGCACACCCACGTCCGCGTACCGGATCTGCACATAATTGAGCGTTAGCGGGACGGTGAACCACGTGCCCCCGCCTCCGGGCGGGCAAACTTCATGGGTGACTTGAATCTGGTCGAATCGGGCGGTGGTTTTTTTCTGTTTTTTTACCGTGTCCTCGGCCGTATACTGTGTTGGATCGACTTGTCCCACTTGTCCGCAATCCCCGCCTCCTCCGCCAGAGTAACTGGCGGCGGCGTAGTAGATGGCGACCGAGTAGTCTCCGGCCACAGGCGTGCCGCTGGAACCGGAAATGGGTTCTCCCACCGTATTGTCTTTGGCGCTTGTAAGGATAATGGGCGTGCCCGTAGAATTGGTTTGCATGCGCCCCGATTCGGTGATGACGATGGCGCCGTTACCGGAAAATTTGACGATCGCGCCACCCATTACGGTCAGGGTTCCGTTTTGGACGATCCATTCCCCGTCCACATAGTATGTTTGTCCCGCGTTCATTGTAAACGCGCCGTTTTGGGTGCCCGATAATGTCGTGTAGGCCGTGGCCGTCGAAGTCAATGCCAGAAACAGAATCCCGATGCCGATTATTCCGCGGTGCATGATTTACTTGTTTCTCTTTTCATGGTAATTAACCTTTGGGTCCGCTTTTTCGGGTTGTTTTCCTCGCACAAGTGCGTTTATAATCTTATAATTCATTCAATGAACCGCTAATCGGGTGGGGAAAAACCGGTTTGTGCGCCAGAATGGCGCATGATTCAAAAAGGGGCAATTTAGCC
>JAANMU010001895.1_pt1 | contig 17199 bp, 21 predicted proteins | sample 7279701 | NCBI WGS metagenome assembly JAANMU01 (sample SAMN14094539, study PRJNA606508) | bioreactor metagenome | isolation source: A lab-scale SPAN reactor treating ammonium-rich wastewater day 57 | place: Ireland: Galway | collected 2017-03-13 | reverse complement strand
GTCCGGTCCTCGGAAGCCTCGAAGCCCAACTCGTCACCGGGCTTGTCGATGGTGTCGTCATCGCCGTGGGGCGCGGCCAGCAGCGCGCCCAGACCCAGCGCGCCCTCGACGCGCTCGCCAGGCTCAACGCACGCGTCCTGGGCCTGGTCTTCAACCGCGCCCAGCCGGGCGACTTCAAACGCGCCGTCTCCAGCGCCAGCGTCCGTTCCGCGCCCGTCGAGCCCCGTGCCGGTGACGCCGGCCCCCTTCGCGGCAGCGTCCTCGACTCCATCGGCAAGCTCGGCCCCCTCGCCCGCACCGTCGCCAGCGAGGTTCGGTCCGAAGAGGTCGCCACCGGGGGTTGATCGATGGTCATGCCTACCCACGAGATCCCGACGATCTGGGGGCTCGACCCCGTCCAGGTCCACGACCGCTTCTGGGCCTCGCGCGGCGTACAAGTCGTCCGTCAGGGCGAGCGCTCCGAGATCGTCGACGACGCGGAGATCTTCCTGCTCATCGACCCGCGCTCCATGGTGATCTTCAAGCTCACCGAGCCGGTCGAGAGCCTCACCTGGGTGCGCCCCAAGCTGCTGTATGTGCGTCTGCACGACAACCGTCAGCGCGGCTACCGCGAGACGGTGGTCACCGATCGCGAGGGCCGTTTCAAGCGTTTCGAGCGCGCCTATGGCGGCTCCAACCCGCAGCTCACCCGCACGGCCATGACCACCGATCGCAAGGTCGCGCTGCTGTGGCAGATGGCCGAGTCTCCCCGCGAGGGCTGGCGGACGCTGCGCCGAGAAATCGAATCCGCACGGCGCGCCACCACGTCGCTGCCCGGCCGCGTGTTCGACGCCTCGCGCGATGAAGAGGTGATGGACTGCCTGCAGTCGATCATTCAATTGTGGCGCCGGCCAGATTCCACCATCCCCCGCGCCCGCCGCCAGGGCAGCCGCACCTGGGTCGACCCGACGGGCGTACTCGACGATGACCTGACTTTCGTCGGCACGGCGTGGATCGGCGCCGGCCGCCAGATCGCCCGCGGCGCCAGCGTCGTCGGGCCGGCTGTCCTCTGGGATGATCCCGACCATCGCCCGCAGATCGAACAGGTGCGATGGCAGGAGATCGAGCCGATTCCCGTGCTGGACCGCACCGTGCGTCCGCGCCAGCTCACCTCCTTCGCCCGGGCCCTCAAGCGCGGCTTCGACATCGCCTTCGCTCTAGTCGGCCTCGTGCTGACGCTGCCGTTCTACCCGCTGATCGTGCTCATCATCCTCATGGACGACGGCTGGCCGATCTTTTTCGCCCACCGGCGCGAAACGGTCGGCGGACGGGAGTTTCCCTGCCTCAAGTTCCGTTCGATGCGTCGCGACGCCGACCAGATCAAGCAGCAGCTACTGGGCCAGAACCAGGCCGACGGTCCGCAATTCTTCATCAACGACGACCCGCGGCTCACCCGCAGCGGGCGCATCATGCGCAACCTCCAGATCGACGAGCTGCCCCAGCTTTTCAACATCCTCGTCGGCCACATGTCGGTCGTCGGGCCGCGGCCCAGCCCGTTCACGGAAAATCAATACTGCCCGCCTTGGCGTGAGGCGCGACTCAGCGTGCGACCGGGTCTGACCGGGTTGTGGCAGGTCAAGCGCACGCGGGCGACCGGCCTCGATTTCCAGGAGTGGATCCGCTACGACATCGAGTACGTGGAGAACATCTCCTTCCGCCTGGACCTGTGGATCATCTGGAAAACCATCCTGTACGTGCTTAAAGGACTCAGAGACTGATGGGTATTCGCGCCAAAACACGTCGCCGGCTGGTGACTCTGGTCGCCATCACGGCGGTCATCGGGGTTTTGCTCAGCGCCTTCGTGCTCATGCGTCGCGCCAGCAACGCGCGCGAACTGGCCGAGCGGCGCCAGACGGGCATGCAACTGGCCCAGGAGGCCCAGTACGTCGACGCCCTGCCGCATCTGCGCCGGGTGCTCATCGAGCGCCCCGAGCAGGCCAATGACGACCCGGACCTGCTCTACTGGTTCGCCCAGGCCCAGCGGGCCGTGCCCGCCGCCGACGGCAGCCGCCAGCACCTGGCCCAGGCGTCGCGGGCCTTGCGCCGCGTGCTCGAACTGCAGCCGACCAACATCGAAGCCCGCGACCAACTGCTGGAACTCTACATCGATCTGCGCCAGAGCAGTGAAACACTCAGGCTCGCCGAGACCATCCTGGCCGAGGAACCCGAACACGCCAGGGCCCTGCACGCCCGCGGCCTGTCGCTGGTCTGGCTGGGCCGATTCAACGAAGCCGCCACCGCCCTCGAGCAGCTCGTCGAGCTGCATCCCGAGAACATGATGGCGCCGTTCGTTCTCGCTCAGACCTACGCCCGCATGCAGCGGACCCCGCAACAGATCGTCGCGTGGGCGGCCGCCCTCGAAGGCCAGCACCCCGACGACCCACGCTACGACCTGCTGCTGGCCTATGCCTATCGCATGGCGCAGGACCAGAACGCCGCCCGCGCCGCCCTGCAGCCGGTCGTCGACTGGACGCCCCAGGATCCCGAGGCCGTCACCCTTCTGACCCGCCAGCTCGTCGCCGCCGGCATGCTCGACGAGGCGCTGGCCGCCCTGCGCCGCGCCGATGAAGCGGCGCACGATCCGCAGATCCGCCGCCAGTATGTCCAGCGTCTGTGGGAGATCGGCGAGCACGCGCGCGTCGTCGAACTGCTCGGCGATCTGGACGGCGCCAGCCCGCTGACCGCGCCGGCCCTGCTGGGCTTCAAGGCGATGGCTCTGCACGCCCTGGGCCAGACCGAAGCGGGCAACGCCGTCGCCTCCGACCTGGACAAACGCAACCGCGATCCGCAGGCCCGCAGTTGGTCGCTGGCGTTGCGCGCCGCCAGCGCCCTGGACGCAGGCCAGACCCAGCAGGTGCTCGACCTTGGCCGTGAGGCGGCCAACCTCGATAGCGCCAACGTGCTGGCGTGGTGGATCCTGGCGCAGGCCTACGCCGGTCTGGGCGAACGCGAGCTGGCTGTCGAGCAGTTGCAGCACGCGGCCGAGGCCGCGCCGCTCTGGCCCATGCCGCACATCCAGATGGCGCGCCTGCTGGCGGAGTCCGGCCGCGTGGCGGAGGCTGTCCAGACCGCCCAGTGGGCGCGCACCCTCGCGCCACGCAGCATGCAGGCGGCCGTCGCCCTCGCTTCCGCATGGGCCGCCGCCATCGACGCCGGCGTCAACAACCAGGTCGACTCCCTGCTCATGCTGACCCATGAAGTGCTGGCCCAGGGATCGATCCAACCCGACATTCTACGCATCCACGCCTCGCTGCTGCTGCGCGCCGGCCGCGCTGATGAAGCCCGCGCCGCGATCGAGTCGGCCCTCGCCTCAGACCAGGCGCTTCCCGAGACCACATGGCTGGCCCTGGCGGCGATCAGCGATCGGGGCGCTATGGGGCTGGGTGCCGCGTGTCTGGCGCGGGCCGAAAAGGCCGCCGGTCTGACGCCCGAACTGGCCTTGCGCCAGGCGATGGCCGCACGTGAGCAGGCCGGCGTGGAAGCCGGCGACGCCGCGGGACTGCGACGGATCGATGAGGTCCTGGCCCAGGCTCCCGAAAACGATCGCCTGCCGTGGGAGGCCGTCCGCGCCCGTTACCTCGAACAGATCAGCTCACCGCAGGCCCTCGAAGCCTGGCGCGCCATCGCCCAGCGGTATCCCGATGATCTGCTGGCCATCCAGTGGGTGCTTGATGCCCAGTCGGCCTGGCAGGATCGGCCGCTCAACATGTTCATGATACAAGACCATGTGAGTATCCGACACCAGGAAACAGAGGACGGAGCAGCCGATTGGTTCTACACGTTGGGGCTCACGAAATTCGGTCTCGACGAACTGGAATTGATTCAACCGCGGGGATTGCCCGAACGTGAGACCATCGAGCTTCTCCTGTCGGCGGTCGACGAAGTCCAGCGCGGAGGGCACAACCCCAAGGTCGGACAGAACCTGGACCTTCCCGACCTCGCACAGACGGTTCGGATCGTCAAACACCGGACTGCCGCCCCGACCGGCCAGATGCGCGCGTTCCGGCAGATCGCAGACGTCTCCATCGAAGGATGATCCCGGCGCTCACTCTCATCGACTTAAGCTGCTGTTTTGCAATCAAAAAATCGTCTGATTCCGCCTTTCCTTAGGTCTTCTGGCCCCGTTGACAAGGTTTTTCCGGGCGTGGTACCACCAAGAGGTTTGCGCAGGATCGGTATGTCAACCCAGGAGGAGGATTGCAATGAGTGATGTAGCTGCAGAAATCAAGGTCGGCGACACCGCGCCGGATTTCACATTAAAAGATCAAGACCAGAAAGACGTCAAACTGAGCGACTTCCGAGGGAAGAAGAATGTCGTGCTGGCATTCTATCCCCTCGATTGGAGCCCGGTCTGTCAGGGTGAGAACAAGTGCCTCACCGACGACTTTCCGCAATTCCAAAATGCCAATGCCGAACTCTTCGGCATCAGCTGCGACAGTTTTTTTTCTCACAAGGCATGGGCGGACTCCCTGGAACTGAAGCATCGTCTGCTTTCCGATTTCAATCGCGAAGTTGTGAAGAAGTACGGCCTGTACTTCGAGCCGCTGAACTGCGGTAAGCGCGCCACCGTCATCGTCGACAAGAACGGCAAGGTGGCCTATGTGAAGGTTCAGGAAATCAAGGTGGCCCGGGATGACAAAGACATCCTCGCCGCCCTCTCCAAGCTGAGCTAACCACTGGGATTGTGGGCCGAGCGGTGGGTGCACAAGGATCCTTCGCTCGGTCCCAATCTTATGCGAAGGAGAGAGACGGCATGAACGGCACAGTGCAGGACGTCCGAGACGAGAACTACAAGGAATTCACCGAGAGCGACGGCGCGGTCATCGCGTACGGTCTTGCCACCTGTGAACCCTGCAAACAATACGACCCTATCTTGGAAGACATCGCCGCCAAATTTCCGACCGTGAAGATCGGTAAGGCCAAGATGCATGTCCCTGGTCGCTGTCGCGAGATCAAGAAAACCCACACCTTCGAGACCTATCCCACCACGCACTTTTTTCTGCGAGGACAACTCCTCCTGACGAGAGAAGGCGTCATCCAGCCGGCAGAACTCTCCGCCCTCATCTCCGATCACCTGCTCAAATAAAGAACCGTCAGCTGGCCCCACTTCTTCCCTCTCACGCGTTACAATGCCGTAGACAGCTTCGTACTTGCGCCCCACGGTGGGCAGAAGGATACGCCTATGCGTGAAGTCAGGATACGCCTTTTTTCCATAGCCGTTGCGAGCGCTTTCCTGATCACCGCTCAAGCCGGCGCCGCCGAACCGAGACTTCCAGTTCCTCGTCCCGATCTCACGGACCGACATCTGATCGCCGGCACACAAATCACGGCGGCCCAACTCGATTCGCGGAACGCCGTTCCCATGGTGGGTATCCCAGCAGGGGAGTTGGCGATGGGGAGTGACCGAGGCGATGACGACGAGCAGCCAGTCCATCGCATAGTCATCAAAGCGTTTTATCTCGATGCCTTTGAAGTGACCGTCTCCCGCTATGCCGAGTTTCTGGCCTCACAAAAACCAGACCCGCCGTTCAAGTGGAACGAAGCTCTCGCAGGTCCACATGGCAACAAACCGGTGACAGGCGTCGACTGGTACGACGCCCGCGACTATTGTCGGTGGGTAGGCAAACGGTTGCCGACGGAAGCAGAGTGGGAAATGGCGGCGCGGGGAACCGAAGGCCGGCTCTATCCCTGGGGAGATGAACACCCGACCAAAGGCCACGTCAACGCCGGCCAAACCAAGTGGCGAGGGTATGACACCTTGACTAATGTGGGTCGGTATGAATTAGGGAAAAGCCGAAGCGGAGTCTACGATCTTGCGGGGAACCTCTGGGAGTGGGTCGCCGACTGGTACGACCCGGCCTACTACCAGTACAGCCCTCGGGACAACCCTCCCGGCCCCTCCGTCGGTCCGCTCAAGGTCATGCGGGGAGGCGCCTGGAACAACGATGCCAAATCCATCCGATCGACGAATCGCGCGGGCTATACCCCGGATGCCAGGCGGAACGACGTGGGGTTTCGCTGCGCGAAGGATGCGCCCAACCAGAGCACTCGCTAATACAGGCCGGAGACGAACGCCTGGCCGTTGCTGGTCCCGAGAGGTCGACCCATGTCGGCCGGTTCTGCCGCAGAGCGGAGACGGATTTTGAACACTACCCGTCGGCTCTTTTCCCGATCAGGCAGGTGCCATTCATCGACGATGAGATCTTGGCGCCCCCGCCCGCTCGCCGACGTCTTTTCGTGAAAGCAGCGATAGGCCCAAGGCGCTCGTTCCTTGATGACCTGCAACCCCTTGCCCATCACGCTCAGCGAACGCTCTTGGCTCAGTTTCAGATTGTAGATATCCGACCCTCGATCATCGGTGTGGCCTTCGATGACCAAGGACTCGATACGGTCCCGCAATGCACCGCAGAGCACACCCGCATAGGTCGGCATGGCCTCCGTCAAAAACCGATCAGCCGAGAGGGACAACGTTCCCTTTCCAAACTCAAAATTGAGCAAGGCCTCCGGCACGACGATCCGCACCACGTCGCGATCACCCGGATCTGCTTCCAGAGACAGGTTGAACCGTTGGAAATGTTCGCGGAGCGCTCCCTTGATGTCGTCGGTCGTGGTCCGCGCGAGCGGTTGCGCCGGCGGCGGAACCGGGACCTTGGCCTGCGATTCCGTTTCAGATACCTTGGTCACATAGGCACTGAAGAGCAGAATAAAGATGACCGCCAGCGAGGTCATGAGATCGGTCACACCGATGGTGAGGGTAGAGGTATGGTCGCTCCCCTGCGTCGTCGGATCGTGGTTCATCTCAGATGACACCTTTCATTTCCGTACCTTGACGCCAATTGGCGAACCAGCGAAGCCCCACCATGCCGGCCTCCGGGGCGGGCTCCTCCTCGTCGAAGCCGGCTTTCACTGCAGCCTCTTCAGGCGTCGGGCCAGCGGCCTCTACGACATCCGTCGCACGGCGCTCTCGCTTGAGGTCTTCGACGGAGCGAGCCAGCGTCTGAATCGCCTGATTCAATTCCTGAATCGGCCCCGCCATAGTCTCTTGCATCACCCGAGACAGTTCCTCCGCCAAACGGTCCGGAACAACCGAGCGCACGCCTCCTTCTCGCCGACTCAGAACCTCCACGGCTTCTCGAAGCGCCGTGACCGTCGGGCTCAGGCGATCACTGAGGGCTCCAGCCAACCGGTCGCCGAGATCCGGAGAGCCCGGCACCAAGACAGGGTTTGAGGTCGGACCAACCCCACTGCCGTGGCCGGGCGTGAAATTCTCCAGCATCTGTTCCATCGTCTTGCGCGGGAACAGTTCGTCGAGCACGGTGGCAAATTGCTGCTGAGTGGTAGCCAAACGGTGCAACACCGATTTCTCGACGAGGACGAAGAGGTTGGCACAGATGAGGCCGACGATCGACGTGAGGAATTTACCGGCGAGGCTGTTGATCAGACCCTGAATCCCCACAATATGCGATCCGTCCGCATGAAGCTTGCTCAATCCAATGAGGATGGCGAGAAAAGTCAGGAGCAGCCCTAATCCGGTAATCAAGGACGGAAACTGATGGTAGAACGCCAGATTCAGACGGCTCTGGAGAAGGTCACGAGGGAAAAACTCGGCTGCGGACCTCGTGGCGAAGACTCTGGGCTCGATAAACCAGGCGGTGCGTTCGATGACAAACGTCTTGCGAAACCGCAACCATGCCTGCTCCAGTCGAGGTTCTCGACGCAGGGCCTTGTCGAGAGCCTGAAGATCGTCTAAATCGATCCGGTCGGCCTGTGAGCCAGGCTGTTGGGCGGGACGTTTGCTGTCGCTCAAGGCCGGAATCGTCAACCACTGCGACTGAAGGCCCTTGCGCGCAGCGGCAAGGGCGTTCAAGATCGGCCACACACGCGTGTAGCAACTTTGCACCGACGAGACGGCACTGGTCAGACGTCCCACATGCCACAAAAAAAATATCACCAATCCGCAGGAGCCCAACCAGCTTAACAGGGGACTATGGAGACTCCCGAAGAGGGCTACGTCCTGACTGAATAATTCCCAGATCGACATCATCGGGCCGGCACCTCCTACGCGTTGGATGACCGACCTTCTAATTTCAACTTTCACGCCAAAATCAGCTGCGTTCTAAGCACCTGAAACTATGGGCTTACGATGTTTCGATGCGGCAGTCGCATGGCGGGCGCCGGGCAAGAACTGCCGTACGCGAGAAATTTCTGCAGGGTATCATCGAATCCAATGTTCAAATTCCTATCCGACATCGCCGCGGCTACCCGCCCTTGCAGCCGCTCGTCCACTCCTGTCTAATATCCAGACACACCCAACGGGGGAATATGACCATTCCATGGACAGCAGCGCTACAGATCGCGAGGAAGTTGCTCCCTGTCGTGATCGACAAGGCTCCGGACCTCATCAAGACCTTCGAGCGACGCCGCACGCCGACTCCGGCAAACCCTGCCCCTCCGGATCCCGCCATCGCAGCATTGCAAGAGCAGCTCGACGCCCATCAGGAAACCATGCGCGCGCAAGTCGACCGCATCCACCAGCTCCACCTCACGCTGGCCGCTACACAGCGCTCGCTCTCAATGGCGTGGAGCGTGCTTGCAGCAACTGTCCTGCTCTCGGTGTCCCTTGGCGTGATCCTACTGTTTCGATCGTAACGACGGCCGGCCCCGTCGGGTGGCCGGCCTGATGCGGAATGGTGGCAGACGCTTGGAAGCGAGAGGAAGGGCTGCCGGCTCAGCCGGTGTATTCGTAGAAGAGATCTCGCGTCTGAACGAGTTTGACGCCCTGAAGCGTTCCGGCTGGTATCCGAGAAGCGAGGCGATCCCAGATCGTCTTGGCCATGTATTCACCCGTCACGGGAGACGTCGCGAGGACGCTGCGCAGATCCTTTCCCTCAAAGGCCGTCACCACGCGCTCCTGGACCAATCGATCCAAGGCCACGATGTCGGTGACCATCCCGGTGTCCGCATCGATCCGTCCATGAACGGTCACGAACAGATCCCATGTGTGGCCGCGCTGGCCCTCGTGCACGGCCGTGAATGAGTAGCGCCTCGTCACCGAGCCCACCTCAAGGCCAGCCTCCGCCGTCAGATCCGCACAGAGATCCTCGTCTTCGTACAGACAAATCCGCCGGAGCGTGCCGATATCCCGCTGGGCATCGAGCTTGTCCCAGAGCACACGCGCAAGATTCTCCGAGGTTGGAATTTGCCGCGCAAAATACGGCAAGTCGAGGTTGAGATGCTTGTGGTCGAATTCTTCCAAGACCTGCAGCAACACTTGTTTCAAATCGAAGAGATTGACCACCATGCCGGTCCGCTGGTCCACATCGCCCGCCACCGTCACTTCCAGCATGTAATTGTGCCCATGGCCAGGCTCGTTATTGCAGGCGCCGAAGGTCGCACGGTTTTTCGCGTCGCTCCATTCAGGCCGATGATACCGGTGGGACGCGGCGAATTCGATACGTTTGGTGAGAAGGACGACGGCCATGTGTGTGTACCTTACCCGGCGGCGCCCAAATCCTCAAGCCACTCTTGCCGCATCGCCCACGGCACTTCGGCCTCCGCCTCGTAGCCGGCATGATACACCGTCAAGGCCACACGGGCGGCCTGATCGCCGATCGCGCGGACCATGGATGCGGTCGGACGGAAGCGAACGAAATGCACTGCACTGATCTTGGTTTCATGGCTGTGCCCGCCTTCGAACGCTGCATAGACCACTTCGCCCCCCGCCCGAAGCCCGAGACGTTGGCCGCGGTCCAAACCCATGAATCGATCGAGCCACTCCTTCATCGTCTCTGCATCGGTGAGCTCGATGAGGAGCGTCGCGCTCAATTCCCCTGGCGCCGGAATCAGCGCGTTATACACATCCAGCTCGTCCTGAACCTTCTGGGAGTCCAGGATCCGTTCGACACGAACCATTTCTTGAATTTGGAAGCGCAAGGTCTCGCGATTCTCAAAAACCAACGTGATCTTGTCCCCCAGCGCGATCCTACGCCGACGCTTCAGCGCAATGATCCGTTGCCGGAAGGCATCCCGCTGCCGGTCGTACTCATCCTGGGACAGCACATCTTCTCGCGTGAGGGGTTTCATGGATGTATCGTGGTCCTCGTCATCATCGTGCTGATGGATCTCATCCTGCCGCAGGGGGATCGGCCGGAAGACCATACGCATCCCGAACGATCTGGATGGGATGCCGCACCGCCCTCCCCCCGACGTGAGCGGCGGCCCCGGCCTGGTCGAGTTGCAACCCGGCCAGCGGACAATCGGACGCGACCACATCCGCAGGCGTCTGCTCCACCAGCCTTACCGCCTTCGCGGCGATCTTCATCGAGAGCGGAAAAAACTCCGTCTTGGCCGACCAGGAGCCGTCGTGACCGGAACACTTCTCGATCACCTCGACCTGCGCCCCGGCAGCCTCCATGAGTTCCTTCGACTTGAAGCCGATGTTTTGATCCCGCAGATGGCACGGCACCTGATACGTGACTCGGCCAGGCTTGCGTGTGAAATCTTCCGCCAAGGCTCCCTCACGCTTCAGTCTCATGAGATATTCGCAGACATCATAGGTACGCTCGGATACTCGTTTGGCGTTATCCCCCTCGATCAGGTTCGGATACTCGCGCTTGACCATCAGGCTACAACTCGGAACCGGAATGACCACGTCATATCCGCGATCGATCCATGCGCTCAGCGATGCGACATTGCGCCTGGCCGCGTCCATCATCGCCGCCGTATCCCCGATATCGAACGACGGCATGCCGCAGCAAGACTGATCGGGCAGCGTGATCTCCACGTCGTTTTTCTCCAACACCTGCACCGTGGCCTTTCCGACATCGGTGGCTTGGTAGTTCACCAGACAGCCGGCAAACAACGCCACCTTTCGCGAAGACGACGGTTGTTCAGGCGCCGACCGTTTAGCCCACCAGCCGCTGAAGGTCTCACGCCGGTACGGCAGGACCTGCCGATCCCGATGCACCCCCATCACCGTTTCGAGCAAGGTCCGGAACCACCGCTGCTTCAAGCTCCAGTTGACGAGCGGCGCAACCAAGGCATTGATTCGTCCCAGCAGGTCCGTCTTCGTCAGCAGCCGGTCGCGCCACCTGGTTCCCCGCTCGGTCGCGAGCCGTTTCTTCCAGACCACCATCAATAATGGAAAATCGATACCGTATTGATGCGGCGGCGTGTAGGGACAGTGATTGAAGCAGAGTTTGCAATAGTAGCATTCGTCTACCACACGGCGATGGTCCGCCGGAGTCAGCTTGGCCACATCACTCTCGTACACATCGATTCGATCCAGTAACGTATTGAACGAAGGACAGAGATTGAAGCAGCGGCGGCAGCCGTCGCAGACGTCATAGATCCGAAGGGTTTCCCTCTCAAGTGCCGACGGCTCGATAGGCTGCAGGAGATTCAATGGCTTCACGGGCGGGGTCCTTCTCGTCGCGTGGGGCAGCGGAACGGGTAACGGGCCGGACCTGCCTCCGACCCGCCCTCGTCTCCGCCTGTTCGATCGTGATTCGGAAATTACTGTTTCAAGCTCTCGAGGCCCTTGGCAAAACGATTTGCGTGCGAGCGCTCTGCCTTAGCCAGAGTTTCGAACCACTCGGCGAGTTCCGCGAAACCTTCTTCGCGTGCCGTTTTGGCCATCCCGGGATACATTTGGGTGTATTCGTAGGTTTCACCCTCGATGGCCGACTTCAGATTGGCCTCTGTATTGCCGATAGGCACGCCCGTTGCCGGGTCCCCGACTTCCTTCAGAAAATCCAGGTGACCGAAGGCATGGCCGGTCTCTGCTTCCGACGTGTCCCGGAACAGCCCCCCGACATCGGGATACCCCTCAATATCGGCGCGCCTGGCGAAGTAGAGATATCGCCGGTTGGCTTGCGACTCTCCCGCAAATGCATGTTTCAAATTTTCATGACTCTTCGTCCCCTTCAAACTGTTTCCCATGCGCTCCTCCTTGCAGATGTTGACGGTGAATTGATGAGGCCCGGCGTCAGAAAGTCCGCATCACTGGCACCCGACGCAATACCCTTGAAACTCGACACGATGGCTGAAAATACGGAACCCCTTGGCCTGCTCACGGGGGACGTGCAACTGGTCCAACGCCTCGTCCATCACATCGAGAATCCGATGACAGCCACGGCAGATGAGGTGATGGTGTAGCGTGAGGTTGGCGTCGAACCGCGCCCCATCATGCCCGATATTGACTTCATGGACCAATCCCGCATGACTTAGCGCCCCAAGCGTGTAATAGACCGTGTTACGAGAAATCCTGGGACAGACCCGTCTCACGGTTCGATACAAATCATCGGCAGTCGGGTGGCTGGTGGTCTCGGCCAACGCAGCATAAATGGCCGCCCGCTGGCGAGTGCATCGAATGGCATGCTCACGAAACCGCTCTTTGATTTCCCGCTCGGTTAATTTCATCGCAGCCTAATTTAGGAATCATTCCTAAATAGCACGACGCCTCGACGCACAGCAAGAGCCCTCATGACCACTCCTGTCTCACCGCGATGTCGGCTGAGCTTCTTTCACACCCAGTTTCTACGGACGAATGTATCGAGGCAGCTCTGTGGTCATATCGGTGAGAGACTTATACGCCTGGTCCTTAGCGGACAATAATGGAGCCGTGACCGGCCAGGCGATGCTCAAAGCGGGATCATTCCACACGATCCCTCGCTCATCCTGAGGAGAGTAGAGATCCGTGCATTTATACAGGAAGCCGGCCTCGTCGCTGAGCACACAAAACCCATGGGCGAAGCCAGGCGGCACATACAACTGCCGCATGTTGGTATCGGAAAGTTCGACTCCGTACCATTGCCCGAACGTCGGCGACCCTTGCCTGATGTCCACCGCGACGTCGAAAACCGTGCCCTTAATGACAGTCACCAACTTTCCCTGCGGACGGCCGAGTTGATAGTGCAGGCCCCTCAGAGTCCCGCGAACAGACCAGGAAAAATTATCCTGGACGAATGGTCGATCAATCCCTGCAGCCTCATACCGTGGTTGTCTGTAAAGTTCCACAAATCGTCCGCGAGGATCTCGAAACACATCCGGTTCGATTTGGACCAGGCCCGGCAGGGGCGTGGACGTAATCTGCATGACACCTCCGTGGGTTGGGATGAGCTTGTGCGCGCCCATCATACCCGGTTCCAGGCCAACGGCAAAGCGTCGCCCATTGGAGGTGTAACATAGCGGGATATGCCGGTTCGCGACCTTGCATGTCACAAAAGGACTCGGCCATACTGAGCGCCTATGAGGAGCATAACTGGTCGTTGAAGCGGATGATGAATGTGGTTGGGCCGGATTTTGCGGGAAAGTCCTGTGGAACGAGGGCTAGTCGGGGCCCGCTTGTTCAGGCGGCGGCTCCGGATAGAGCTTCTGTAGTCGGTCGATTAAGGGTTGGGCAGCGGGACTGCTGCTCTGAGTCGGATTGCTCGGCGGATGATCCCACGTGAGCACGGAGATCCCGACCGCGGCGAACGTTTCACGAATGGCCGCAACGAGGGCCTCCAACGTAAGCTCCGTCCCGAACCTCAGGTCGAGAACACGTTTGGGGGGATCGGTCGGCGGTGGTTCCGTGCTCACCAAGGCCCAACAGCGATCGAAGACCTTGCGTCGCACCTCAGCCGGAACATTTAAGGTCGACAATTCAGACGTACACAGGGCCGACACCATGAGAACGAACTGCAAGTCCGGCATTCCAGGGTGCTGAAGATCGAGTGATTGCATGGACTTATTATTCAGGTCGCCCCCTCCCGGAGTCAATCGCCCAGGTTGCGAGGCCACTTCCAAGCTGCACGACAAGGTACTGAAAGGGCACACGCCACATGATTACGATCACACTGATGGGACAACTTCAAACGACAGACGGAGAACGCGACCTGGCCTGCGACCTTCCGGCCCCTCTCACCGTCCGGCAGATCATCCAACGGCAGGGGCGCAGTCTTCGCCACGTACTGCAACTCTTGCGGGAAAAGAAGGTCCTCGTCACCATCAATAAACGTATCGCCAGTGAAGATTCGCTTGTGCAAGACGGCGATGCCTTGCGCTTCGTCGGACATGACGGCGCAGGGGGCAGCGGCCTGTCCCCTTCGTTCTAATCCTTCGAACGACCTCACAAAACACGAAGGCCGGCGCCCCTTCGAGGGAGCGTCGGCCTCGCTGTGCAACAGAGTGATGAGAACGCAGGCTGCTTATTTCTTCCCGAGGATCGCGTCCTTGGCCATCTTGGCAACGCGGAATTTCACCACTCGCTTTGCCGGAATCTTGATCGGCTCGCCCGTCTGAGGATTCCGACCCATGCGCGCCTTGCGGTTGGCCAACACCAGCTTCCCGATGCCGGGCACGACGAAGGCATTCTTGGCCTCGCGATAGGCAAGCGAGGCAAGGTCATCCAACAGCTGTACGGCTGTCTTTTTGGTGATCCCCGCCTTTCCTGCGAGGTGGTCAGCAATCTGCGATTTCGTCATCGACTTGGCCATGCGTTCCTCCCTTTGAACAGCGAATGAAGGTGAACTGATGTGTTCGGTCTATGGACTCGTTTGTGCAGAGGTGGAGCCGGAATTCTGCGTCGGTCAAGCGTGAACAGGCCGAAAACAGGGCGAGAGTGTATCCAAAGCCCTGGGGGCTGTCAAGAGCCGTCCGTGAGAATCGCGGCATCTGGACTGTCGCTCAGCCTCTCCATCAACCAACGGCCTTGCGCCTCGGAAGCGGCAGAGGGTACAGTAAGCCGTCCTAGATCTTTTCGAAACTCGCTCAGAATCAAGAGGCGCGCTCATGGCCAAAGAACTGCCCATCCTTCCTTCGACCGCTCAACCGGCGGAAGGGGCCGCAACGGAAGCGGTCGTTTATTCCAGAGTCTTCTGCAAGAACGAGAATGCCCCTCCGCTTCGGCTCCTCATCGATTTTTTGAAATCTCGGGGACAACTCCCCATCCTTCCAGCCGACATGGACGACGCCTTGCTGGATGAATGGGCCTGGGTACAGATCACGTTGAGTTATGCCCGGGAACGGAAGCCGATTCACGTGTTCTGCGTCCGTGACCGGGGTTCGTACAAAGACGTATTCGAGCAGGAGCAAACGCAGTTTCTCGAGACGCTGTCTTCGTACGACGACATCGAAGCCACTTTGGCCCAAGAACACGTGCGCCGTGCCCGATTCATTCTCACCACCCGCATGATCGAGGCAGACGTAAATGAGGACGGTTACGACTTCAACGGTTGGATCCTGGAGTTTTTCCAAGAACATTGCAACGGTATCGTCCAGATCGACGGACAGGGGTTTTTCTCCCCGAAGGGCGAGCTGATCGTCGACCTGTCCGTGCCTCAGGAGTAACGGCGATGGGGGCGCCGCCGGCCTCTCCAGCCCCCTTACCTCTCTTCTAGCAAGCGGAACAGTGGTTCCAGCGCGCTCACGCCGCTCTTCTCGAAACGCTCCCCTGCTCGCGCGGATGCTCCCACTGCTGTATCGGTCCGTTCCCCATCACGTGCCTGGATGCGCTCGAACTCCAGCACGGACTTCAGACTCTCCCAGAACCCAAACGCCTCAGGATCGTCGCCACGGCACGCCGCCAGGTTGAGCTGCTCGAAACGGCATACCCCGCACTCCGCAGCACCCCTTCATTGGATAAGTGGCGCGACGAGGCGATTGATATCATGGTCGAACGATTTTCCGATCTCCCCTGCCCGGCCCTTTCGACGGACGGCAGTTGTTGCATATATCGATTCCGCCCCTTCACCTGCCGAACGATGGGTATTCCGACTGAAGCCGGCGGCACGGTGGCAGGCGCTTGTACGGTCCAAACAGCGGTGCCTATCCTGCGACTTTCCGCAGCTCTACGGCAGGAGGAACGACTACTCTCGACAGAAGAGTCGGTATGCTTGTCGATCCTCACCCAGACCCAGCGGACAAGCGGCGAAGAGATTCTGCTTCCTTACGGTTTCTTGGTGAGCCTCGACACCACTCCCTAGACATCGACAGAAATGCTGTGTTAATGTGACGGGTCTGTTCGGCTGGAGCGCCTGTAGCTCAGTGGATAGAGCATCAGCCTCCGGAGCTGAGGGCCACAGGTTCAAATCCTGTCAGGCGCGCCATTCACTCCGTCAGGCACTCGCATTCGACAACACACATACCGGTGGGGCCGTTAGCTCAGTTGGTAGAGCAGCTGACTCTTAATCAGCGGGCCGCAGGTTCGACCCCTGCACGGCCCACCAAATTCATCAACAACTTAGGCGGGAATAGAGACACTTGCTACCGTGGCAGTAGTGGCAGGTGTTAATACCGTGTTAGCGCCATCCAACACATTCACGCGATGGACTTGGCCGCTGGGTATCCATCGAGCATAGTACTTCAACGTGATGGTCGGTTTCGTGTGTCCCAATTGGTGGCTGACATAGAGCAACGGCACGTTAGACGAGAGCAGTAACGATGCGAAGGTATGGCGCAAGTCATAGACTCGAAATCTCGGCAGCCCGGCCCCATCAAGGACCCGATGGAAAACGCGAATCACATGGCTCTCATCCAACAGTGAGCCGGTCTTGGACGGAAACAACCAGTCATTTTCTCTCCCCTGTGCAATGGCCTCGGCCTTCAACCATGTGAGATAGCTTTTCAGCTTCTCAAGTACCCCATCGCTCAAATCGATCCATCGCGTTTCGCCGGTCTTTGTATTCTTGATATGACCGTCGAGCGTCGCCGATCGCTCCACTCTCACGCGCTTTCCCTGTATGTCGATGTCTCCCGGCTGTAATGCGCGTCCCTCCCCCGGGCGCATTCCCGTTTTGAGATAGAGGTGAAGCAGCATGGCATAGGCTGGCGACAGCGTCCCCTCACATTCCATGTCATTTAATTTTGTCTCGAATAGCTGCTTCTGTTCCCATGAAAGCGGATGCACATCTGGAGCGTTCATCTGACTAGCCCGTCGCTTCCGTCGCTGTCCCAAGACAGGATTGACAGGAATGACCCCCTCCTCGGCAGCATCGGTCAGTATTGTGGATACATCAGGTCCAGCTCGATGCGCTCTTCCGGCTGCAGCTTGATCAGCAGGCCGTTGGGCCGCATGTCGGTGTCCGCCGGGCCGCCGAAGATCGAATACGGCACCTTGCGGAACTGGATGTAGATCTCGGTGCTGCGGGAGGGCAGGCGCTTGCCGGTGCGCAGGTAGAA
>JAANMU010001894.1_pt1 | contig 17199 bp, 14 predicted proteins | sample 7279701 | NCBI WGS metagenome assembly JAANMU01 (sample SAMN14094539, study PRJNA606508) | bioreactor metagenome | isolation source: A lab-scale SPAN reactor treating ammonium-rich wastewater day 57 | place: Ireland: Galway | collected 2017-03-13 | reverse complement strand
GCGTGGCGACCCGTTATGAAAAGACGACCAAGAACTTCGCCGGCTTCGTCTGGCTCGCTGCCTTGGTCATGGACATCCTATAAATGTCCACACTGCCTAAGGGCCAGTTCGCTCAAGATCGCCGCTATCGGCATTCAGTTCTACAATCGTCGGACGGCAGCGCGCGACTGGCCTACGCTTGCGAACCTGCGCATCCCGGCTCAAGACACGGCCGGAGACGCTCACCGTAAAGAAAGTGGGGCGGCTTATGGGCGCCGTGCGCACACCTCATGACCAGGCGTATCGCTGGGCGGTCGACTTCTTGGGGCCGCGGCCTGTCCGAGCAGGGGCTAACCCTGGCTTAGCACAACCACGATGTTGAACTCCGCCACGCCGCCCGCGAGTTCCATGACATGCTGCTGGGCGCGAAGCCCGAGCGACTGCAATCGCTGGACGTGCGCCCGCACGGGATGTTGGAGCAGGCCGTCGAGACCGGCACTCACAATACACTCGACGCGGTTCTTTGTGACGTCCTTCGGACTTCGGGCGCCACAAAGAGAACGCACTCGCGGAGCGAGTGCGCCACATTTGAGGCCGCGCTACGGTTGCTCATCCACCGAGAACGCTTGCCCCAAGTTCCAGGTTTGGAGAATCTTGGTGTAGTTGGCGCGCTCGTAGGCGCCCGGGTCGGGGCAGCGCTGGAGGCTCAGGCTGCCTTGCATCTGGTGCAGCGATTCATACTCGTGCTCCTCCAGCCAGCGTTTCAGGTCGTCGCGCACGGTGCGTAGGTAGGTCGGCCCGCGCCACAACAAGGCCGAGGTCATCTGGCAGACGCTGGCGCCGGCCATAACGCTCTTGACGGCGTCGACCGCCGTGTGGACGCCGCCGGTCACGGCCAACGGCGCCCGCACTTTGCCGTACAGAATCGCCACCCATCGCAGCCGCATCAGCAGTTCCGAGGAATCGGACAAATTGAGCTTGCGCTGCACTTCCAGGTTCTCGATGTCCAGGTCCGGCTGGTAGAAGCGGTTGAACAACACCAGCCCGTCCACGCCTGAACTTTCGATCCGGTTGATGAAGTGCGCCAGCGACGAGAAGAACGGCGAGAGTTTGACCGCCACGGGAATCGACACGGCTTCTTTGACCGACCAGATCACGTCCAGCAGGCGCCGCTCGACTTTCTCGCCAGGTTCGTTCGGATCGGCGGCCACGTCGTACAAGTTCAACTCCAGGCCGTCGGCGCCGGCTTGTTGGATCAGGCGGGCGTAGCGGAGCCAGCCGCCGGCCGTCACGCCGTTGAGCGAAGCGATCACGGGAACCGCAACCGCGGCCTTGATCCGCCGCACTTGCTCCAGGTACTGTTCTGGCCCTAGCTCGAAGTCTTCCGGCTCGGGGAAGTACGTGAGCGCCTCGGCGTAGGACTCCTTGGGTCTCTCGATGGAGCGTGCGATCGCCATTTCCTCGTGGACGATTTGCTCCTCGAACAGCGAGGGCATGATGATCATCGGCGCGCCGGCGTCCTCGAGACGGCGCACCGAGTCCAGGTTATCGCACAGCGGTCCGGCGCCGGGAATCAGCGGGTGCCGCAGCTTGAATCCCATGTAGGTCGTTGCCAGGTTCATGCGGAAGGCTCCTTGATGTGTTCGTGACCGCCGTGGGCCGCTGGCGCTTCGCCGGCCGGTTTGGGCAGGACAATCTGGGCTAGTTGTTCATACAATGCCACGCGCCGCACCGCGTTGTCGCGGGCGGCCGCAGCCAGTCGCCGGAATCGTTCGGGGTCCAGGCGTTCGACCATGCGGAACCGCGTTTCGTTGCGCATGTAATCCATGACGGTGGCCTTGCCGGGGGCCGCGTCGATAATCAAGGGCGGCTCGCCGCGTTCCACGCGCCGCGGGTCGTAGCGGTACAGCGGCCAGACTCCCGAGTTGACCGCCAGCCGCTGTTGATCGGCGCCAAACCGCAGGTCGTAGCCGTGGGCCACGCATTGGCTGTAAGCGATGATGATCGAAGGTCCATCATAGCTTTCCGCCTCGTGGAACGCTTGGACCGTGTGCGTGTCTTTGGCGCCAAAGGCGACCGATGCCACGTACACGTGGCCATAGGTCATGGCGATGAACCCCAGGTCCTTCTTGTGGACCGCCTTGCCAGCCGTGGCGAACTTGGCCGCGGCGGCCAAGGGCGTGCTCTTGGACGACTGGCCGCCGGTGTTGGAGTAGACCTCGGTATCCAGCACCAGCACGTTGACCTTGCGGGTCATCGAAAGCACGTGGTCCAACCCGCCGAAGCCAATGTCGTAGGCCCAGCCGTCGCCGCCGATCAGCCAGACACTCTTCTTGACCAGGTAATCGGCCAGGAGCGACAACCGCCGGGCTTCGGCCGAGTCGAGCGTCTTGAGCTTCTCGCGCAGCGCGACCACGCGCTGCCGCTGAAGGTTGATGCCTTCTTCGGAGGTTTGGTCGGCCAGGAGCAGTTCGCTGACCAGCGTATCGCCCACGTGGCTGCCGACCCCCGGCAACAGTTGCCGCGCTTGCGCGGTCAGGTTGTCGATGCTCAGGCGGAACCCCAGGCCGAATTCGGCGTTGTCCTCGAACAACGAATTGGACCAGGCCGGGCCGCGCCCTTCGGGATTGGCGGACCAGGGAGTCGTGGGCAGGTTGCCGCCGTAGATCGACGTGCAGCCCGTGGCGTTGGCCATGAGCAGCCGGTCGCCGAACAACTGGCTGAGCAACTTGAGGTACGGCGTCTCGCCGCAGCCGCTGCACGCCCCCGAGTATTCAAACAACGGCAACAGGAACTGCGACCCCTTCACGTCGCTATGCCGCACACGGTCGCGTGGCGGGTCGGGAACCTTGAGGAAGAAATCGTAGTTGGCCCGCTCTTGCTCCAGCACCTCGCGCATGGGCGTCATGTTGATCGCCTTGTGCTTGGGGTTGGACTTGTCCTTGGCGGGGCAAACTACCACGCACAGGTTACAGCCCGTGCAATCCTCGGGCGCGACTTGAATGGTGTACTTCCAACCTTTGAAGTCGGCCGCCTTGAAGTCTATCGACTGGAACCCTTCGGGAGCGTTGGCCAGCTCTTGCGGGTCGTAGACCTTGGCCCGGATCGTGGCGTGGGGGCAGACGAACGCGCACTTGTTGCACTGAATGCAAATTTTGGGGTCCCAGATGGGCACTTCGTCGGCGATGCGGCGCTTTTCCCAGCGCGTGGTGCTGAGCGGCCAGGCGCCGTCTACCGGGAACGCCGACACCGGCAACAAGTCGCCCTTGCCGGCCATGATCACGGCGTTCACGCGACGCACGAACTCCGGCGCCTCGCGGGGAATGTCCGGCTCCTTGCAGAACGTAGACGTCGCCGTGGCGGGAACCGGCGCCTCGTACAGGTGCGCCAGCGTATGATCGACGGCGGCGAAATTCCGCCGCACCACCTCATCGCCCTTCTTGGCATAGGTCTTTTCAATCGCCTTTTTGATCTGCGCGATCGCCTGGTCGCGCGGCAGCACGCCCGAGATGGCGAAGAAGCAGGTCTGCATGATCGTGTTAATGCGGCCGCCCATCTCGGTTTCCTTGGCCACCTTGAGGGCGTCGATCACGTAAAACTTGAGCTTCTTGGCGATGATCTGCTCCTGCACCTCGCGCGGCAGGTGGTCCCAGACCGCATCGGGGCCGTAGGGGGCGTTCAGCAGGAACACACCGCCGGGGCGGGCGCGATCCAGAATCTCCATTCGCTCCAGAAAGTGGAACTGGTGGCAGGCCACGAAGTTGGCCGAGCGAATCAGGTACTCCGAGCGGATCGGCTGCGGCCCGAACCGCAAGTGCGAGACCGTGGTGGCGCCCGCCTTCTTGGAGTCATAGACGAAGTAGCCTTGAGCGTAGTTGTCGGTCTCTTCGCCGATGATCTTGATCGAGTTCTTGTTGGCCCCCACGGTGCCGTCCGACCCCAGGCCGAAGAACAAGGCCCGCACGACATGGTCCGGCTCGATGTCCAGCTCTTCGTCGTAGGCCAGCGAGGTGTGGGTCACATCGTCCACAATGCCAATGGTAAAGTGGTTCTTGGGCTTCGGCTTGGTCAGTTCGTCAAAGACCGCCTTGACCATGGCCGGCGTGAACTCCTTGGACGACAAGCCATACCGGCCGCCGATGACGCGCGGCTCGCGCGCCAGGGACGTGGCGCCTTCGTCAAACGCTTCGCGGAGGGCGGCCACTACGTCTAGGTACAGCGGTTCGCCAATGGCGCCAGGCTCCTTGGTCCGGTCCAGCACGGCGATGGCTTTCGTGGAAGCCGGCAGGCTGGCCATGAAGTCGGGAATCGAGAACGGGCGGTACAGCCGCACGCTGACCACGCCCACCTTCTCTCCCTGCTGGTTGAGGTAATCGACCGCCTCCCGCGCGGTTTCGACGGCCGAACCCATCAGCACGATCACTCGCTCGGCGTTCGGATCGCCAAAGTAATCGAACAGCCGATATTGCCGCCCCGTGAGCGAGGCGAACTGGTCCATCGTCTGCTGCACGATTTCGGGCAACGCCAGGTAGTACGGGTTGCACGACTCGCGAGCCTGGAAGAACACGTCCGGGTTCTGCGCGGTGCCGCGAATGAACGGAGCGTCAGGGGTCAAGGCCCGCTTCCGATGTGCGGCAATGACGTCTTCGTCGATCATGGCCCGTAGGTCGTCGTCGGCCAGGGCTTCGATCTTGGCCACTTCGTGCGAGGTGCGAAACCCGTCAAAAAAGTGCAGAAAGGGAATCCGCGACCGCAGCGTGGCCGCCTGCCCGATGCAGGCGAAGTCGTGCGCTTCTTGGACCGAGTTGGAGCACAGGAGCGCGAACCCGGTTTCGCGGCACGTCATTACGTCGGAATGGTCGCCAAAGATGGAGAGCGCGTGCGTGGCGATCGTGCGGGCGGCCACGTGCATGCAAAAGCAGGTCAGCTCGCCCGCGATCTTGTACATGTTGGGGATCATCAGCAACAACCCCTGCGACGCCGTGAAGGTGGTCGCCAGGCTGCCTGCTTGCAGCGCCCCGTGAATGGCGCCGACGGCGCCCGCCTCGGATTGCATCTCGGTCACGCTGGGCACGACGCCCCAGAGGTTAGTGCGGCCGTTGGCGGCCCACTCATCGCACCATTCGGCCATGGGCGAGGAAGGGGTGATGGGATAGATCACGGCGATTTCGTTCATCCGGTACGCGACCGACGCGGCGGCTTCGTTGGCGTCGAGCGTTACTTTGTCTCGATGGTTCATTAGGGCTCCTCAAGGAGGCAATATCGGGGAAGCAAAGCTTCGATCTGGCGGAGGGCGTCTTCGGCGCGGCGCCGCGCCGGCGGAGACAATCCTTCCCCCACGTCAAAGCATTCTCCTTTTACACGGACCAACCAGGCCGCCGGCGTCCGGCCGTACAGCATGTCGGCGAGTCCCAGGACCGTCCCAGGCTCGAATACGTGAGTCATGCTCCAAGCCGCGGCGGCGCGGTCGACGGGCGCAAGTTGCACCTCGTCCCCGTCCGGCGCGACGCTGGCGTCGACGAAGATGGCCGCGTCGGCGGCCGCCAGGTCTTCGGCCATTTCTGGGGTTAATTGATGGGCGGTGATCGTACGCACGTGGGGCAGCGCGCGGGCGGCGAGCCGGTCGACGACGTGAGGCCCCAGCCCGTCGTCGCGGCGCAGCGGATTTCCGTAGCCAATGACCAAGACGCCCCCACTTGTGCGTGCCGTCATTGCGCCCCCCGTCGAACCTCGTCCACCAAGCGGCCGTCGGCGGCCAGCAGTTGGACGTGCAACGGCATCTGGCCGGCGGCGTGCGTTGAGCAGCTCAAGCAGGGGTCGAACGCGCGAATGCCCGCCTCTACGCGGTTGAGTACGCCTTCGGGGATTTGCGGCCCGGTGATGAACCGCCGCGCGATCTGCGTGACCGTCTGGTTCATCGCCAGGTTGTTCTGCCCGGTGGCGATGATCAGATTCGCCTTTTGAATCAGTCCGTCCTCGTTGACCTGGTAATTGTGGAAGAGCGTGCCGCGGGGAGCTTCGCTGCACCCGACGCCTTCCAGTCGGTTCACGTCGGCGCTGGCGCGGAGATGGTTCGATCGCAGGTCGGGGTCGTCGAGCATGTGCTCGATGAATTCGACGCTCGCCAGCACTTCGATCAACCGCGCCTGGTGGAAGTAGAACGAGGCGTTCACCGCGCCCGCCTCCAATTGGCGGAACTCATCCAGCTCCTTGTCGGCCAGCGGGACACCCATGCGGTCGCACACGTTCAATCGCGACAGCGGCCCTACGCGGTACATGCCGTCGGGATACCCCAGCGGCTTATAATAGGGCGACTTGAGGTACGACCACGGCTCCACCGCTTCGCCAATGAACTCCCGGAACCGCGCGGGGTCGATCCCGTCGGCCACGATGTTGCGCTGGCTATCGACAAACCGCAGGTGGCCGTCGTAGGTCTCCCACAGGCCGCCCGGTCCGACCAGCCCCATGTGGAGCGAAGGAAAGTTTCCGAACGAATCCACTTCCTGGCGGTGCTTCTCCACCAGTTGCTTGAACAGCCCCAGGGCGGCCAGCGCCGCGTCGCGAGATTCGGGCACGCGGTTGCGAATCCACGCCAAGTCGTCGTCAGTGAGCGGAGACCGCACGCCGCCGGGAACGCACCACGCGGGATGAATCTTCTTGCCTCCCAGCATAGCGATGATCTCTTGTCCGAACTGCCGCAGGCGAATGCCGCTACGGGCTAGTTCGGGTTGCTGGGCCATCAGGCCAAAGACGTTGCGCTGGGCAGGGTCACTGTCCATGCCCAGGAGCAAGTCGGGAGCGCTGAGGTGGAAGAAGCTCAGCGCGTGCGATTGGATAATCTGCGCCAGGTTGTTCAATCGCCGCAGCTTCTCGGCCGCGGGCGGCACGCGCACCGAGAGGATTTGATCGCCCGCCTTGGACGAGGCGATCAAGTGGCTGACCGGGCAAATGCCGCACACGCGCGCGGTAATGGCCGGCATTTCCCACAGCGGGCGGCCTTCGTACATGCGTTCGAAGCCGCGGAACTCAGTCACGTGAAAGCGGGCCGTCTCGACCTGGCCGGCGTCGTCCAGGTGGATCGTGATCTTGGCGTGGCCTTCGATCCGCGTGACGGGATCGATCAGGATGCGTTGAGCCATAGGTAAATTATCCAAACTTGATGTCGCGCCCTTCCAATTGCGGGGTGACGCCCGCGCGGAGCGCTTCGAGCGCCTGGCGAATGCGGTCGGCCGGCGGCGGACAACCGGGCATGAACGCATCGACCCGCACCACCGCATGCACCGGCTGCACCCGCTCCAAGAGCCGGGGCAACACGCCGGGGTCTTCGGGCAGGCTGGGGTTCACCTCAGCCAACTCCAGATAACTGCGCTTCAAGACCGGCAACGCCCCGCCCAGCGGGTTGCGCAGCGACGTGACGTTGCCCGTCACCGCGCAGTCGCCAAACGAGATGAGCCACTTGGTGTTGCGGCGGACGTGCTGAACGAATTCCAGGTTGTCCTCGTTGGCCACCGCGCCTTCGACCAGCACCGCGTCCACGTTTTCGGGATAGTGCTTGAAGTCGGCAATGGGCGTGAACACGATCTCGGCGAACTGCGCCAACTCGAACAGCCATTCGTCCAAGTCCAGAAACGACATGTGGCAGCCCGAGCAACCGCCCAGCCAAACCGTGGCGAGCCTTATACGTTCCACTGTTTCTTCTCCCGCGCGTTGACCAGGAAATCGAGCTTGGCGCGGCCGTGATCCAGTTCGGCTACGGTCGAGCCGCGGCCGAAGATGGCGCCGGTGGGGCAGGCCATGAAGCACTTGCCGCACGAAGTACAGGTAACCGAGTCGCCCCAGGGCTGGTTCATGTCGGTAATGACCTTGGCGTTGACGCCGCGGCCGGCCAGGTCCCAGGTATGGGCCCCCTCCAGTTCATCGCACGCACGCACGCACCGCGTACAAAGGATGCAGCGGTTATGGTCGACCCCAAAGCGATCGTGCGAGTTATCGACTTCGCGGCGCGGGTACTGGTAATCGAACCGGATGTGATCCACCCCCAGGTAAACCGCCGCGTCTTGCAATTCGCAGTTGTTGTTGGCCACGCACACCGCGCAAATGTGGTTCCCTTCGGCAAAGAGCAGCTCGATAATCATCCGCCGATACTCGCGCAATCGCTCGGTGTCGGTGTGGACGACCATGCCTTCGTTCACCTTCAGGAAGCACGCCGGCTGAAGGCGGTTGCTGCCTTCGATCTCGACCAGGCACAGCCGGCAACCGCCGTGCGCGCTTAATCCCTCGACATAGCACAAGGTCGGAATGGGGATTCCCGCCGAGCGGGCCGCCTGGAGGATGGTTTCGTCCTGCAGCGCGCTGACGAGTTGGCCGTTAATGGTTAACGTGGTGACGCTCATGGCGCGGAGCCTCCTTCGCGTGCGGGAGAAACCTCGGTCGCGGGACGATGACCGTCGCCAGCGGCGCCCGGTCCGCCCGAGGGATTGCGTCCCGCGCCGGCCGCGGGATTGGGAACCGGCGTCACTACGGGCAACCCCATGCGCTGGGCCTGCGAACCGCCGCGCAGCCGGGACTCGTACTCGGGCCGGAAGTAGCGCAGCGTGCTGACCGTGGGGTTGGGCGCCGTTTGCCCCAGGCCGCACAGGCTGGTATGGCGGACCATGTCGCACAGGGCTTCCAGCCGCGCCAGTTCTTCCGGGCCGGCGGAGCCTTCCAGAATACGAACCAGCAAGCGGTGCATTTGCACGGTGCCGGCGCGGCAAGGAATGCACTTGCCGCACGATTCGTCCATGCAAAACTCCATGAAGAAGCGGGCCACGTCCACCATGTCGGCAGTTTCGTCCATGACGATCATGCCGCCCGAACCCATGATCGAGCCGATCTTCCCCAGCGACTCATAATCTGCGGGCGTATCCAGCAAGTCGGCCGGGATGCAACCGCCCGAAGGGCCGCCCGTTTGCACGGCCTTGATCTTCTTGCCGCCGGGGGCGCCGCCGCCGATGTCCTCCACGATTTGCCGCAGCGGCGTTCCCAGCGCCACTTCGACCAGGCCCGTGTTGACTACGTTGCCCGTCAGGCAAAAGACCTTGGTGCCGGTGCTCTTCGGCGTGCCGATGCGGGCGAACCACTCGGCGCCCCGGCGAACAATGGTCGGCACGTTGGCGAAGGTTTCCACGTTGTTGAGCAGCGTGGGCATGCCCCACAAGCCGCGCTCGGCGGGATAGGGCGGCCGCGGCGTGGGCGAGCCGCGTTGTCCCATGATCGACGCCATGAGCGCCGTTTCTTCTCCGCACACAAACGCGCCGGCGCCAATCCGAATGTCGATGCGGAAGTCGAACGGCGAGGAGAACACGCCCGTGCCCAACAGCCCCAACCGGCCGGCTTGCTTGATCGCCTTTTGCAGCCGTTCGATGGCCAGCGGATACTCGCCGCGGCAGTAGATGTACCCTTGGTTGGCGCCGATCGCGTATCCGGCAATGGCCATGCCTTCCAGCACGCGATGCGGGTCGCTCTCCAGCACGCTGCGATTCATAAAGGCGCCGGGGTCGCCTTCGTCGGCGTTGCACACCACGTACTTGCGCTCGCTAGGCTGCTTGGCGACCGTGGCCCACTTGAGGCCCGTGGGGTACCCGGCGCCGCCGCGCCCGCGCAGGCCGCTACGGGTGATAAGGTCGATCACCTCGGCCGGCTCCAGTTCCAACAAGGCGTGATGCAGCGCCTGGTAGCCGCCGGCGGCAATGTACGATTCGATCCGCTCCGGCTCGATCTTTCCGCTGTTCTCCAGCACCACCGACGCCTGCATGGCGAAGAAGGGGTTTTGGGGGTCGGCGGGTTGGGCTTGGACCTGGCCGCCATTCACGCCAGCGACGATCGAGTCGGCGTGATCCGGCGTCACTTTCTGGTAGAGCGCGCCCGCAGGGTCCACTTGCACCAGCGGCCCCAGGCCGCACAGGCGCATACACCCCACGGGCGCCACGTGAATCTGGTCGCCCAGGTTGTTGTCCTTGACCGACGTTTGCAATCGCTGGAGCACGGCCTCGGAGTTGGCCGACATGCAACCGGCGGCGACGCAACAACGAATTTGAACCGGGGGCGAAGACTTCCGCTCGGTGGCGGCGATCTTATGCAGTTCCGCTAGGTCCACGGGGCGCCCATCCTTCCATTTGGCGGAGCAAATCTTCGGGAGTTTGATGGCCGAGCACGGCCCCATCCACAACCACCGCGGGAGCGATTCCACAGGCCCCCAGACAGCGCGCGGTGACCAGCGACAATTCTCCGTCTTCGGTGGTCTCGCCGGGGCCGACGTGGGCCGCGTCGCGCACGGCGGCCAACAGCGCGTCAGCTCCCTTCACATAGCAAGCCGTGCCGGTGCAAACCACGCACGTATGCCGGCCCTTGGGCTTAAGCGTAAAGAACTGGTAGAACGTCGCCACGCCATACACGCGGCTAGGAGGCAGTTTGAGATTCCGCCCGATGAAGTACAGCAGGTCCGGCTCGAGGTAGCCGAACAACTCCTGGGCCGTGTGCAGCACCTCGATGAGCGCATCCTGCCGGAATTGGTGGCGCTTCATGGCCACTTCCAGCAGCTTGAAGCGTTTGTCACCGCTGGGGTGCGAGGCGGCGGCTGTCGGCGCGGCGCCGGCCTTGGAAGCGCCGGTTTTGGAGGCGGCGCCCGCCTTGGTAGCGGCGCCGGATTGCGAAGCGACCGGGGGCGATGGCGTCACGGCTCCTCCTTTCACGCGCTTCCGTTTCCCTGCGTCCAGAGTAAGCAGGAAAATTAAACCAACCGGGTTTACCGCTGTCTACCCCGCGCGGGTGAAATTGGACCAAGGTTGGCCAACTTGGTCTTCCGCCCATCCGCTGGCGAAAGCGAACGGAACACGGTGCCGTCACGGAAAGGCTTGCCGCCTTGGGTATTACAGCACGACCACCCACCCTCGTATTCGGGTCGCCAACTGATTTGCGAATCTTGTGCCACTCCGCAACTCTGTTTTTTACCGCATTTGCACACCGGAGCGCCGGCCCGGTGTGTCATGGGAGCGCGCTCGGTGTGCGACTTTGGGCGGTGGAAAAGAGGCGTGTATCCCCATCTGCCTCAGAATCGCGCACCACCCGGCGTAAAGGTCGAAAGGCTGAAGAGTCGAAAGACGAAAGCGGAAATGAATTTCCGCACTCCCCATTGGGAGCGCGGCGATTCATCGCCGCTTCTTGCTTTTGGGCGACACGGCGCGAGCAAGCTTGCGGCTTCGGACCTTCGCCTTCCGGCGATTGTCGGAACTTGCATTACGAGACGACGCCCGCCAGCACGTTGAACAGAACGCCGCCAATCACGCAGCCGGTCCAAATTAACATCAGGTTTTGAATGCCGTAGACGCCGGCTTTCATCCAGCCGAACACAAACGCCACAATGCCGCCGATCCCGACGCACAGAATGAGCACCAGCGACAGAATCGCGGGGGTCGTGTCGCCGTGCTGGAACATCTTGACCACGACAATGATGAAACAGATCAACGAACCGATACCGCACAACGCGCCAAGCAGTGAAAGCAAAGCAGCCATACGCGAGCCTCCCAGCAGGGGTGAGAATCGAAAACGCCAACGGCATCCGCGGACGCCGCTGGCGTAAGGAGCAGGAGAAAAGACCGCGTTTCGCAACCCCACGCGAGTCACGAACCCGGCCCGACGCGGTTACGAGCGGAACGAGGCGCGGACGTTGGGGTCGTTCAAGACCACCAGCGCCCAAATGCCGACGGGCAGACCGATGATGCAGCACGAAATACAAGGGATCATCGCTAGGATGGAAGCGGTCATGGCCAGCCCCCGCGATTGAAGGTTCTTCATCTTCAGCCCGCCCATGATGATCACAATAGCCACCACAATGCCAATCACCGCGAAGATCAACCCCACGATGCCGCCCGCCTGCATGAACTGCGTGACCGTTTGCGGGTCAAAGCCTTCGATGTTCTGCAGTTCGGGGTTCTGGGCCTCCAATTGAGCCTGGAGTTCGGCGGGGTCAGCGCCCAGCGACATGGCGCTGCTGGCCACGTTGTACAGCATCAGCAAAAGGTTGATCACCCCGACCACGATCAGCCCGACCGCCGGACCGGAGACCTTGGACGCCGCCAGGGCGTCGTTCGGGCCGCCTGCCCCGCCGGGAGGGACCGCCGAGGGATCATACGGATTGCCAGCGCTCATCGGTTCGACTTTCTAATCAGAGGAGAAGGGCCACCGGGGCGCACGCCGCCCCACCACCGCAGTAGGGCGCATTGTGACGCATCGCACCGCGCTTGACTAGAGTTCGGCGGGAAGAAATGCGGATCGCGGATTAAAGACGCGGGTCGCGCGGCGTTGGCGTTGTTTTCATTCTGCAATTCGCAATTTTCATTTTCCTCTCTTCTCGCCCAGTAGCATCGCCACCGCTCCCTCGCTACGATCTCGTTCCATGCATTTCCTCGATATCACCGCAGTGGTCGCGTACCTGCTGTTGATGCTGGGGCTGGGCTTTTACTTTGGCCCCAACCAGTCGCGGCGGGAGTTCTTCTTGGCCAGCGGTTCAATGGGCTGGCTGGCGGTGGGGCTGAGCGTGATGGCCACCCTGTTCTCTTCCAACAGTTTTGTGTTCTACCCGGCGGCCGCGTTCGGCAGCAGCTTGCGGATCGGGCTGTCGCTTTTGGCCTTCTCGCTGATGACGCCGGTGGTGATCTGGGTGTTCATTCCCGTCTATTCCCGGTTGAACGTGGAGACGGCCTACGAATATCTGGAGCGCCGCTTTCATGTTTCGGTGCGGGCCTTGGCCAGCGGGTTGTTCATTTTGCTGCGCGTCGGCTGGATGGCCTCGGCCACGTATTCCGCTTCGCTGGTGGTTTCCAACGTGGCCGGGCTGCCGCAAACCGGGGTGATCGTGGGCATGGGCGTGGTCACGGTGGGCTACACCATGGTGGGCGGCCTGCGGGCCGTGATGTGGACCGACGTGGTGCAGTTCTTTGTCTTCGCCGCCACCATTGTGGCCACGCTGGGGCTGATCGTGGCGCAAAGCGAAGCGGGCGTGGGCGACATCTTCCGGCGGTACTTTGCCGGCCGCGAAGGCGTGCTCGTGGATTTTGAGCCGTCGTTGTCCCTGAAGTATGGAAGTTGGGCCATTCTCATCGGCGTCTTTATCGAGGGCTTGTCCGCCTTTGGCGCCGATCAGGTCGCGGTGCAGCGTTACCTTTCGGCGCGTTCTGAACGGACTTCGCAACTCGGCGCGCTGTTGAACCTGGCGGGCATGTGGATTGTGATCCCCAGTTTGCTGCTGATCGGCGTGGGGCTGTTCTCCCACTTCGCGTATTACCCGGAGCAGTTGGGCGCCGGTTCGCTCTCCGAGGTTTTGGCGAACGACCCCAAGCTGGCCGACACCGCGCTGCCCCAGTATGCGCGGCTCCACTTTCCGCCAGGGCTGGCGGGGTTGTTTATCGCCGCGCTGATGGCCGCGATCATGTCGAGCATTGACTCGGGCGTCCACTCGGTCACCACGGCGCTGGTGGTGGATTTTCGCGATCGGCTCTTGCCGCATCTCAAGCCCGACGACGACCAGAAAGACGTGCTGCTGATTCGCGCGCTGGTGTTGACCGTGGGAACGCTCTCGGTGACGTTGGCCTGCTTTGTGGGGCCGTTGGGCGACGTGTTTGACATCGGCAAGAAACTGACGGCGGCTTTTGGCGGGCCGCTTTTGGCGGTGTTTTTGCTAGCGCTGTTCTCGCGCCGCGCGACCTGGCTGGGCGTGCTGCTGGGGGCGATCGTGGCGGCGCTGGTCACGCTGCTGCTGATGGACCAATTCCCGAACTGGTTCTCGGTCTGGTACTGGCCGATCGGTTTTGGCCTGGCCCTGGCGCTGGGGCTGGTTCTGAGCATCTTGCAACGTCCTCCCGAGTCGCCGCTGACGTACTTCGCCATCATGCGGCAAAGGCCCAAGGCAGACTCTTTGACGAATGAATCGCCATGAAATTTCAGGAACTGAACGCGCGGCGCCTGGCCGCGCTGGATCGCGAGAACGTGGTGGCGCTGGTTCCCATCGCCGCGGTCGAACAGCACGGGCCGCACATGCCCACCGGGACCGATACCCTGCTTTGCACCGCCGTGGCGGAAGCGGTGGAAGCGCATCTTCCCGAGCGGGTGCTGCTTACGCCCACACTCTGGCTGGGGGCCAGCGCGCATCATTTGCGGCTGGGCGCCACGCTGAATTCCGCGCTTGATACTTACATCGCCACGCTTTGCGACGTGGCGCGGTCGCTGCTGGACGATGGCTTTCAGCGGTTGTTCTTTCTGAACGGCCACGGCGGCAACGTGGATCCGCTGCGGGTGGCGCTGCGCAGGGTTCAGCCCGATTATCCCCAGGCCCTGCTCGTGGGCGGCTCGTATTGGGCCGTGGCCGACGACTTGATCGACGGCGTCTTGGAAGGCGATCACAAGTTTGTGGGGCACGCCTGCGAGTTTGAAACCTCGCTGATGCTCCACCTGCGCCCCGATCTGGTGGATCAAACTAAACTGGCCAACGCCGGCGTCTTGGTTCCCGACCATTTACAGGGCCTCTTTGTCAGCCGCGACATGCGCCAGCGAACCGAGCAAGGCTACACTGGGCGCCCCGACTTGGCCTCGGCCGCCAAGGGCCGAGCGTTGCTGGAAGGAATCGTCGAACGCTTGGTTGGCGTGGCCGAGCGCCTGAGAGACGAGCCGCTCGGGAAGGAATACCGCGACTTCGTTGGGTAGCGCCTCACCATCCCCCGCGCCTGCATCACGAATCCGGGCAAGTTTACGCTTGCCGATGGCGCTCAAGCCGTGCCGATACTGCCCCTTGAGACGCCGTGAAGGTTTCGGCAAGTAGGTCCCGTTTGCCGGACGGGATCTTCCACCACCGCGCTTTGGCGGTTCATTGGGAAGAAAGTCCCGCTCGGCAAGCGGGACCCACCAAAGTTTCACAACCCCCGCCTCTTGCCGCTACGGCCCAGCATAAGGAGGCGGGGCCGGCCTGGCGTGGGGCGCGGGAAGATCAAAGTCGTGGGTGGCGTCTTCCAAGGGGACTTCGATCGAAATCTCATGCTCGCCATAGATCATCTTGCCTAGTGGCAGTTCGGCGCCGGGCTGGCCGTCAAAGCCTTGCACGCGGGCGATCAAGTGGCCGCCCACCGTGCCGGCGCCCTGGATGCCGGTGTCGTACCGGCCGTCCTTGATATAGGCGTAGCCTTGCGGCCCTTGGTTTCCCTTCATGGCGTCGGGATCGAAGAAGATCACGCCCGCCGGCACAGGTTGGCCGTTGGCGAGAACCTGGCCCGAGAGCCGATACCGCGTTGGCCCCTCGGCGCCGCAGCCGGCCAGGCTCAGCAGGGCGCCTGCGATTAACAGAACCGTCCAGCGCATCAGGAAGTTTCCGCAAGTTGATCAGGAGGCAACACGAGACAGGCTGGCCACCCGTCACATTCAACCGCCGGTCGCCACCTGGGGCTCGTCGCCGTCGCGGCTGGCGGTCGCGCGGTAGGCGGTCAGATCGACGGTTTGGGCGACAAAGCGAACTGCGGCGTCGCCCAGCACGAAGTGCGTACCGCCGGGGTGCTGGCTGCCAAAGGCGATGTCGTGGAACACGGCGATCGAAGGCGTGTTGATCGAGTTCGTCACGTTGCGGCAACCGGCGATCCAGTCGTTGGTGCGGCAGCCCCGCATCCACGAACGATAACGCGTCCCGGTGACGTTGTTGGTCCAGGAGATTTCGCCCACCAGAAAGGTGTTCGAACTGCCGTCGGTGGCGTCCCGCAGGCCGATCTTGCTGTTCGGCCCGAACATGCCTTGCCGGGCGAACCCGCCGTGCGAGCCGACATTGTTCCAAGAGTACGCGACGCCGGTGCTGGGGTTGGTTCCCTTCGGCCCCATCACGCCGTAATAATGCGTGGTGTACGGCGCCTGGCCGCCGAGCACTTCGGGCGGGTTGGCGTTGTGCGGGGCGTTTAGCAGCATTCGCTCCACGGGTGAACTGGGGCACAGGTAAGCGTCCACGCGGTTGAACGCTTCTCCGTTGCGGCCCACGTGGTTCGTTCCCGAATCGTACTGGCCGGCGTTGAAGTTGAATCGCGCGTGCAAGGTCGCCAGTTCCAGATACGGCAGCACCAGCACGTGCCAACTGACTTCGTTGGAAGTGATGGCGCCCGCGGGGAACGTCTTGAACGTGTCGTGGTAGTTGTGCAGGGCCAGGCCGATCTGCTTGAGGTTGTTGTTGCACTGCGTCCGCCGGGCCGCTTCGCGGGCGGCCTGCACCGCGGGCAGCAACAGGGCCACCAGAATGCCGATGATGGCGATCACCACCAGCAACTCGACCAGGGTAAAACCCACACGCTTTGTAGTCTGGATCGTTTTCATTAGCGCGCTCGGGAAAAGAAAAGAAGCGCGACCGTACGAAAAGGGAGGAACCTCCCTGACGAAGCGGGGTTAGTTATAGCAATCTTCTCCAGGTAATGCACGGTTTTCGTCGAAATTCTGCAGGAAATTGTCCGTGGGTCACCCGCTACTTTTTTCCGCGACGAAACGCCCTTCCGATTCCGAGCAGGAAAGGCGCCAGCGGAAATTCCGTTCCGCGCTCTCACGATGGAAGCGCCGCGGATTCCCGCTGTATCGTGCGAACTTTCTGGGTTCGGCAAATCCCGGTTCTTGGACGGCCGAAGCCCGTAGACTTCCGTCTTCCACGGCAACGGAAGATCGCATTATCCCCCAACCCGCTTGATCCAAAATTTTCACAAAGAAATTTTCCGCCCTTTTTCTTTCGCGAAACCGCGAAATTTGCGATTCTGCACCTATAGCCATGACGGTACACTTTTTCTTCACTCTTCAATTTCGCGTTGGCGTCACTTGCGCGAAGGAGGCTCGCATGGGTCACAAAAACCAAACGCGGGGCTTCACGCTGGTCGAACTGCTGGTGGTGATCGCCATCATCGGCATTCTAGTGGCTCTGTTGCTGCCCGCCGTGCAGGCCGCCCGCGAAGCGGCCCGGCGGATGTCTTGCACCAACAATGTCAAGCAGTTAGCCCTGGCCGTGCACAACTATCACGACGTGCACAAGGTGTTTCCTCCTGGCAGCATGACCTCCAACAACGTCAATTTCAGCACAAGCAATTGGTGCAGCACCGGAGCCATTGACCAGACCCGAGCCAGTTGGACCGTGCTGATCCTGCCCTTCATCGAGGGAGGAAATCAATACGCGAAGTT
>JAANMU010001890.1_pt1 | contig 17219 bp, 30 predicted proteins | sample 7279701 | NCBI WGS metagenome assembly JAANMU01 (sample SAMN14094539, study PRJNA606508) | bioreactor metagenome | isolation source: A lab-scale SPAN reactor treating ammonium-rich wastewater day 57 | place: Ireland: Galway | collected 2017-03-13 | reverse complement strand
GAAAAACTAGATAAAGACTTGGACACCATCGCGGAAGTTCTTGGTGCCGACTTCGCTGAGACTCTAAACGATGGGCTCGGTGATGATTTCGACAACAAATTTATCCATGATTTGGCAATCGCATCGAAAAGCCTTTTGGCTCGCAGAGGTGAAGACTATGACGATGACGAAGAGGGCGATGACGATGATTTTGATGACGAAGACGAAGACTATGAAGACGAAGATGACGATGACGACTGAGGAGTACAATTTCGGTTTGCTATTCTTTTTGGAAAGCAAAAATGAAGTTCAATCTCAAGCTCAAACCCACCGCTAACAAAGAGCAGCGTCTTGCCTTTGCTGACGAGATTAGGGCTGTACCTGGAGTCGTGTCACTAGAGCAGACGTTTCCGGACGAAGATGATGCTGATCTGTCTGGGCTTTTTATTCTGGAGCTAGAAGGCGACGTCAAGAAAGTAAACTGGTTTCCCTTTGTCGAATACATAGAGCCAGTTGCTGCGCGTACAATCAAAGAAGACGACAATCCACAGAGTCGCTTGGAGTCTGTGCTTCCACATATTTGGATAGCTATCAATGCCGCCAAAATTGAGGAACCGGAAGGAACTCCTAAATTAGCTGTAGTTGCCGTCAAAGACGATGGTTCTGGCTTTCTCTCGGCGCAATTCGACATCGAGTTCATACACGATGTTGTAAAGATGCTTGGATTCGAAACCATGGAAGATTTGATTTTGGAGCGGCGCAAAGCCAGAACCGAAAAGATTTCCAAGATATCTGCTAAGATACAGAAAGTCAAAGAGAACATCGAAGGCAGGCGTGATCGTTTCAGGATGTACGCGTCAACACAGGAGGCGTTCATTGTGGACTTGGTTGCCGAATTGAGAACGCTTGGAATTGATGCCAGGAAATTGTATTGGAACTTTTTAGCAACTCGTCCTGGCGGGCCAGAATTGGATGTGCAAGCGTGTCGTGAATTACTTCAAGAGCCATTTGCAAAAGAGACGGCGAATGCGGCCCTCAAGATCCTGGACGAGTGGCAGAAAACGCTTGACAGCGCAAGTGTGCAAGATCCGTAGAGAAAATTGTCAAGAAAAAAGTTGCCATATCCTGAATATAGGTATAGGATGACTGCCATAAAACGAGCTTTAGCAAAAATATTCTCAGTTTTACTGCTTATACTTTCACGATTTGGCAATGGCATCTTTGTGTTTCTTTGGATTTTCTACGGACTTCAGGATTACGACAAAAACCCAATCGAAAGCATGAAGATAATCGTTTGGGGCATGGCGTTTGGAATCCTGTTCGTGCTTGTGGATCTAGACAAAACACGCGACGAAATCAGGGCGCTGCACAAAGAAATCACGCTTCTGCGCTACGATAAAGAACTCATGACTCGGAACGATAAGCGCTTGTAAAGTGTCAGCGTTTGTTGACAACTTAATTGCGTTTTTTTACGCGCACAAAGATCATGATACTTTTGTGCCAGATGACGAGCCAATACGTCGTGTACTAGGATTTACTTGTTTTGGTTGCCACGACTTGCCGCTGGGAACTCCTCTTGGATATCAAATAGACCTTGTAACGTATGGTGCTCTCCGCCTACAGCAGCCACAGTTCTTTCGTGACGTTGAGTTTTGGCGACACAGAGTTGTAGAAAGTTACAGAAAGAAAGAGCGCGAGGCAGAGCAAACTGCGTTACGGCTTTTGTTGCGACATTTGACAAGGCAACAACGTCGAGAATTAAAACACCTCAAAGCGTTTTTCGTAAGCGGCGCTGATGGGCGCAGATACCGCATTGATCTCGCTTCGCATACCAACGTTGCAATTGAAGAAGATGGTAGAGATCTGGTTAGGTATTGCGCGATTTTCTCATTCTTTGGCGTGCCGGTATATGACTTGATGTTGGCGCAAAAGTTATTGTTGGAAACGTCGCCGGAAGAATTCCACAAAGTAGCAAATGTCATTCCGATAGTACGTGATCGTGACATACCGTTATTCGATCGTGCTACCGGAACAATAATTGAAGGAAGACTACCTGACTTTGGCGAGCCAGTTGCAAATGTACGAGGGCTGAATCGCTTGGATACGGACGAACAACAAGCGTGGTTACGAGCGCGTGGTTTTGAGCTACGAAATGTTGGAAACGATGAAAACGGTGCACCAATTCTCGCACTAGAAAGGGCAGAAGACAATGAACGTAGAGATCAAATCGCCGAGGAACGAGCCGCAGCCGGGTGACAGCGTTATCTCTGTCATGGGACAACGTGGAGACACGAAGCTCATCTGGAACAAGAACAACGCCGAAGAGGTCGCAAACGCAAAGCGAACGTTCGACGACTTGCGCGCCAAGAGATTTTTGGCATTCAAGGTTACGGATGACGGCAGCAAAGGCGAACAAATCAATGAATTCGATCCGAACATCGAGCGCATGATTATGGTTCCGCCCATGGTTGGTGGCTGATGCCAAGTCTCGCTCAAGTGGCAGAGCAATTGGAGCAGCGTTCAGCTGAAAAGCTGAACGCTGCTCTGATTGGTCGGCCTTGCAATCAAGTATCCGATGAAATTGCTGCCGCACAAGAAGCGGGAAGAATCATTCAAGATGAGATCAGGCGGCAAACAACTTCTGGCGCGCTCCCAAGCGGAACTGTTACGATAAATGCGCACGCTGGTACTTCGACATCCTCATCAGAACAAATTTGGCATGTTTGGATAGAGGGTATACAGATGGAAAGCGTTCATATCGATGGAGCTTTGTCAAGTTCTACCACAGATACTTACATTACGTTGTATGGAGCCTCCGGTTCAACTATTAGAATTGTTGGCGAGCGCGTTTGGTTCGAATGGAACCGGCCACTTACAGCCACAACCAATCATCCAACGATCATTACCAACACGGAAGTCTGGGAACACTGGATCCGAGCGGATCAGATTTTGGTACCGCCTCGTGTCTCCGAAGAGGAGCGGGCGCGAAGAGAGGCGGAACAACGGCGCTGGCGAGAGCAAGAAGAGCAGGCCAGACGAGAGCAAGCAGAAGCGAACGAGCGCGCTGAGCTTCTGTTGCGCCAGCATTTGACGCCACAACAAAATGATGACCTGCAAAGGAAAGGTTGTTTCTTCTTGTATGTTGGCGACAAGAAATACCGTGTCCGGCGTGGCCAATCCGGTAACGTCGAGTTAGTCGATACAAAAGTGGAGACTCCAGACATCAAGGGAATTCATCGATATTGCATTCATCCAGGGCAGCGTGTCCCGGATGCCGATGCAATGCTCGCTCAGAAGCTGCTGTTAGAAGCGAACGAATCAGAATTCCTGAGAATTGCTAATAGGCATTGGTAAGAAGTACTATGGAAATCTCAGAAATCAAAGAGGCGATTACCAAAGAGACAGATCTCATCGCCGAATTCGAGAAAACCGAGTACCCACAGAATCTCCGTGAAGGATGGATTGCTTGGCATTGGTGTCAGCGGCAACTCATCAACAAGGGTCTAGACGAAGAACAAGCTGGCGCTTTGATTCAAGTCTATCAAGGGAAAGCAAAGCGCTTGGGAACATACGAAGCGATCAAGGAATGTCTATTCGGCAACACAATTACGATCTTTTCATGAAGAAACCAGCTGATATTGTCGAAGATGGCCGCGTTTGGTGGTTCGGTGAAAGCTGGGGCGCGCCAATCTGTGACGAAGACTATCACGTTGAGACCCCTGTCGGACAAAAATGTCTCAGTTCAGGAAAAACAATCAACGAAGATGATCGCGGCTTCGTCATGGTAAGCGGCAACGAAGACGAAACCTTCGATCGCAAGCCAGTTTTGTTTGATGAATTTATGAAAATGATTGGAGTAAATCATGGAATTCGTCGGTCATTTGTCGAAGAAAACTAAAAAGTTTCTCGGGGAAGTTAACACTCTGACAAAAGACTTGGACGTTATTGGAAACACGTTTGGGAATATCGAAGAGACCATCTATCAAGGATTGCCAGGAGGCCCCAACGAAGAATGGGGCTACGACGCCGAGTTAGTGCATGACATTGCGGAAGCTTGCCGGCGCTGGAAACAGAGAATTGAAAATGACAACGAAGGCTGAAGTAATACAATTTCTATCAAATCTACCAATAGAAGAGCTTCGAGATTTAATCTGCGATCTAGAGGATCAGTGGGGATTCAAGGCCGACGAGCCTAAACCGATAACAAAAACAATAAACGAGATGGCCGGCTGGGCCAGTGGCAATTTCTACGTTTTGTTGTTGGGTTACGGCCAACACAAGATCAACGTTATCAAAGAGGTCAAAGACATCGCAAAGCTTGGCCTCAAAGAAGCGAAAGACATGGTTGAGCTGACGGACGAAGGCCGCTATCCCTTTGTTGTAGAGGGTGTCTCGAAAGAGAAGGCTGAGATAATCGCCGAGCGTCTTCGTAATGCGGGCGCAACGGTAAAGGTTGACGAAGCATATAACGTGTCAGTAATCAAGTAATGTATCAGCCTGATTTCAAGACAGGTGATGGCTGGGCTGTGCCTGCCGAGGAAAATTCGATGAAAGACTTCGATTTCGATAAACGCTTCGAACACGTAGAGAAGATGCAAAACCGCGTCTTTAGATACGGCTCTGTGTTCTTCGTGATAGCCATCATCATGGCTTTGTTGATGTGTGTTGCACTCGCTCTAGGTGTTGTGTGGATTTGGCAACACGTCCACATCTGACAGGTGTCCGCTAAACAAGGAAAAGGTAAGATGGAAAACGAACGAGAAAGCAACGATCTGTCTCTTGCACCGAACGAGTTTGCGTTCGTACAAGACACAACCAATGGACGAATTCAAACGTATGCCGGGCCATTTGCAACCAGCCTGACGAAGACGGATCGCGCGGTGATTTTCGATCATCGTTCGAAGAGCTTCGTTCAGGTTCCGATGGACAAAGCTCGTCAGCTGAAAGCTGTGGCACCCGAAGGTTGGTACATCCAGCTGAAAAATCCGGCGAAAGATGCGGCTCAATCGCATCCTCCGGAGGGCGGAAAGCACACGATGCCGGAGCTGATGATTGGGCGCAAAGAAAACGTGGCCGGCGCAGTGTCCTTCGCTTTGTGGCCAGGCCAGATGGTTCGTGTCATCCAGGGCCATCATCTTCGTGAAGACGAATACGTTCTCATTCGCATCTATGACGAAAAGTCGGCGCGTGAGAATTGGCAATTCCAACAGGTGAAAACGCGCGACGGCAGCAGCGAAGATGAAAGCGCTGTTGCCCAAGCGAATGTGCCGAAAGATTTGATGACGGGCAAACTCTACGTCGTCAAAGGCACGGACGTTTCGTTTTACGTTCCGACGACTGGTATCGAAGTCGTTCCGTTTACGGAAGAAGGCGATGACGCCCGTCAGTACATCCGCAAAGCCGTGACTTTGGAGCGGTTGGAATACTGCATCTTGCTCGATCAAGACGGAAACAAACGATACGTAGAAGGGCCCGCCGTTGTTTTCCCGGAGCCTACGGAAGACTTCGTCGAGGTGGATGGAGAAACGAAGTTCCGCGCTTTCGAGCTGAACCCGAATTCCGGCCTCTACATCAAAGTCATTGCTGACTATGAAGAGAATGGAAAGAAATACAATGTCGGAGACGAGCTTTTCATCACTGGAAAGACGCATCCGATTTACTTCCCGCGCGAAGAGCACAGTCTAATCAAATACGGAGATCACCACATTCACTACGGCATCATGATTCCGGCTGGCGAAGCTCGCTATGTTGCTGATCGTGATACTGGCATCATTCGTCTCGAAAAAGGGCCGAAGGTCTTTTTGCCCGATCCTCGACATGAAGTAGTGCTTCGCCGCATTCTCGAACCGAAACTCTGCAATCTGATGTATCCAGGCAACGTCGAAGCACTGTCGTACAATCAGGCGCTGATTTCTCGGACTCAACACTTGGCCGAAGACCTTGCAATGCTCGGTGATACGCCAGTTGCTGTTGCAGGCGCTGCTGGCGGTATGTTGGAGGGCGGACTGCTTGGCGGAGGTGCTTTGTACTCTGCCAACATGGCATTCGCCGCTACTGCCGATTCACAAACGGCGATGCCTGGCGCAGCAATGGCGCGAGGAATTTCTCCGAAACGTGCAAAGAAGAGTGTTGCTGGTGATGAGATCTCTCGTGGGCACAAATACACTCCGCCGCGCACGCTCACTTTGAATGCGAAGTACGATGGTGCGGTGACCATCAACGTGTTCGAAGGTTACGCGGTGATGCTCACTCGCAAGGGAGAAAAAACCGAACGGCGCATCATCATGGGCCCGCAGACCGCGATGTTGGAGTACGACGAAATTCCGCACGTACTTCGATTGAGCACTGGTAAGCCGAAGACAACAACGCAGATGCTGGACACGGTTTACTTGAAGGTAAGCAACAACCCGGTCACGGATTTCATCCAGGCCGAGTCTCGCGACTACTGCAAGGTGACCATCAAGCTCAGCTATCGTGTAAGCTTCGACGGCAACGATCCGGAAAAATGGTTCTCGATCGAGAACTATGTCAAGTTCCTCTGCGATCATATGCGGTCGATGATTCGCAACGAAATCAAGCGTCATGACATTGTCGAGTTCTATCAGAATTCGACCGACGTCTTGCGCGATTTGATTTTGGGCAAGCGTCCGGATGGAGGAGAGCGTCCGGGGCGTAGGTTCGAAGAGAACGCGATGACTATTCGAGACGTCGAAGTCCTTGCTGTCGAGTTGGACAATCAGCTCGCTGGCTTGCTTGTCGGCGCTCAAACTGATGTCATCAAACAAAACCTTGCCTTGGCCAAAGCAGAACGCGAGCTGGAATTCACTACGCAAAGTGAGGAATTCGCACGCTCCATTGCTCAGGCTCGGTTCGCCACCCTCACTCAGAAACTCTCTTTGGATCGAGAAGAACAATCTCAACGCGCACGAGGAGAAGAAGAGCGTAGAAACGCTCAACTCGCAATCGAGAAGTTGGACTTGTCTTTGACCGAAGCAGAGGCCAACAAAGAGCGTGCGCGTCACCAGCCCGCACTGGATCTGACGAAGGCAAAGAACGAGCTGGAAGCGGCACGTATCAGCGTAGAAACCCTTGCGTTGAAAGAGCGAGCTGGCGCAATCAGCGACAAGTTCATCGCAGCGCTCGAATCCGTTTCGGAAGATTTGCTCATCGAGCGCGTCACCCAGGCTCTCGGCCCGATGCGCATTCTCGAAGTTGCTGGCGGCAAGTCCATCAAGGACATTCTGGCCGGCCTGTTCGAAGGATCGCCTCTCGGCGATCGTATAAAGAAACTCTCTGGAAACGGCTCGGACTACAACCGCACCGTCCCGCCGGCTGAGTAATCACACAAGATAAACGAGGCGGGCGGTACCGCCCGCCTCGTTTTTTAATCAATCATGTCACAAAAACCAGACGACGAATTCTATGCTGCCGCAGAGAAAGCAGCAGAGGCAATACTACTCGTTGCAATAAACGAGACAAAGGGGCCAGCCCAAGCGATGATGGGGCTGGATATGGCCTTCAAAGCCCTTCTTACCATTTATGCGAGTGCTGAGCTAAATAGAGGTAAGCCAATAAAAGAAGTTCTACAAGACTCGCTTGGTTCTCTTGTTACGATGAACCTTGAGCAAGGTGAAAAAATACAAGAGATTATAGATAGGCTAACTAGTTTGGCTGTCAAAACACTAAACTCTGAAGAGAACTAAACATGGCCAATATTTTCCAGACATTTATTAGTAAAATGTCAAATCAGACTCCTAATGAGGAATCTTTGCAAAACGCTGCTGTCATTAGCAATATCGTGACTGTATTTGTTGGAGCGTTGCGTGATACGTTTCCAAATGAACACATCAAAGATCTAATGAGTCTTGTCTGGGATTTATTTGGTAAAAATATCGTACCCGTAGCTGTGTACGACGGAATCCCATCTTTAAGTTTCGTTATTGTGGGCGTTAAAAACAAAGCGACTCGTCGCGGTATAGTTCTTGTCCCAACGAACTGGGTAGAAATCACGCATGAGGATCCGATTGGGCAAGCTGGCGCGCTAGTGTTTGTCGGCAGCCAGGCTCGCGATTACTATAACGGCAAACTGTACGGCTCTGAAGACTCAAAAGAAACCAAAGATAGAGCTTTGGCTTACGAAGCAGAGTATTTGCTTACCGCTTTAAAAGAGTCTAAGTTTGAACTCAAACAATATCAAAAAGACATTCTTAAACAATTCCCGCAAGGCGTTAACACACCAGAAGCACAGAGGCTTTTGTACACGTCACGCAAGTTCTCTCTCGAAGCCGACGCATAAAATAGGGCGGCCCGAATGGGCCGCCCCAGGCAGCGAGAACCAACCTCGACAGCCGGTGCTATACTGACACAATTCCATACCTCTGTCAAGCTGGCATATCGGCGCATTCTGATATGGGCACACCAATCGATGTTGATGTATTCACAACAATCGTTGGATTAGGGTCGCTCATTAAGCGTCGCAATGTTGCGGTGGAGATATCCTATGGAAGCGGCGGATTTTGTGTTGTACTAAAGTCTAACAAAACAGCTTTTCATGGCTACTCTTGGGATCTGAGCGACGCACTGCAAAAAGCTCTTAACCAAATGCAATCAATATCTGTGCGCTCGCTTCTACAGGATTACGTAGAGGGCGACGACGAAGAATATGGCGACACGCCTACGCAGCCTGATATTAGAATTGACGACATAAGAAAGCAAATTGGCAGGTGACTGCGTCTGAAAATATAACTGCCGCGTGCATCTTGATTTGCAAAGGAAATAAATTCCTTGCGGTCGCTAGGAGGGGCACGACTGATGAATGGGGCCTGCCTGGTGGTAAGATAGATGTCGGAGAAACACCTGCACAAGCGGCATCTCGTGAACTCGAAGAAGAGACCGGTTTGCAAGTTACGATTTCCGATCTTGATCCGGTATTCATCTCTACTTGTGGGCCGGGGTCGGATGGAAAAACGTTCAAAGTTGTCACTTATACTACGTCCAAATATTCCGGAACTCTGAAAAACGGTGACGCCGGCCCTGTTGATTGGGTTGATATAGATAAACTAACGAGCGGCCCATTTGGTAATTACAACAAAGAGCTTTTTCAAGCGCTATATGGAAGAAAGTGATTTTTCTTATACTTGTTATTGTTGCAATTCTCGGCGTTCTAATCGGAATGTTCATTAGTCTGTTGTCGCAAATTCAGCGCAACATTCAGACTGCATCTTGGCTAGTGCTTAGGCTCCTGGCTGATTACGAATGCAAGATGAAAGGTGAAGAAATTGCCGACACTATACTCAATCGCTCTATGGGGCTAATATCTCTTACACCAGATCAACTCATTGCTATCATACGCACTCAGTGTGATAGCGGATTTCTGCACATAACAAATGCAGCAGATACGTGGAGCCAGACAGAGTTTGAGTTGACCACAAAAGGTCAGCAGCATCTGTCGAAAATAATGAGAAATCTCAATGGGGAATAACAATGAAGCCGTACAATATCAGAAGGGTCGAGACGGGAGAAATTCTGAAGGAGTGCGATAGTTTCACTGAGGGATGGAATGCGATAAAAAGCATGCACGAATGCGATTTGGTTCGTGTAAACGATGACGCGATACTGGCTCATAAGGGAAAGAAGATCGATACCACTGTGCCAAATATATTCCTGGTAAACACTGGCCCTCCGATCACAATTAAAAGCTAATGTCTGACGCTAAAGAAGATTTCAGCGACTTTCCAAAGCCTGAAGACTATGAAGAGGAGCGCATCAAAGAGCTTCTATCTACAGAGTGGGATAAATGGGCGACTCCTCAAGGTTACTGGATCAACGTCGCTGAGATGCTTCTAGAGAAACTGGAAGCGCTAAGATCTGAACATCGCAAAGATTTGCGCTGTTCTATTTGTAAACACCCTCCAGAGTCACATCACGCCGGACAAGGGCAGTGCTACAGGTGTCCCGCCTCTAACCGCTGCGTCGGATACAAAAACCCCGCCAAAGACCAAAAATCCCCAATCTAAAAAGCATAGCAATTTAGAGTACTTGACGGAACCAAATCGCAGGGTTAGGCTATACCAAGAGGTAAGCTATGCGCCCGGAAACCAAATATTTCACCGCCCGTAAATTCCTGGAAGGACTGGTGTTTTCTGCACTTGTCTTCGTGGTGTTCCTCCATTTCGTAACGTGGCCAGCCTATTTCGTGCTAGGCGGGCTCGTTGCGGTGGCGCTCGCCTACAGTGAGTTGAGATCGATCTTTAAAGATGGTGGAAGCAAAGCATTTTTTGGTTTCCTCTATCTGTTCGTCGCCGCTCTGAACGTTCTATTCTGGCCGGCAATGATCATCAACAACGTGACTAGACAGCGGGGATAATGAGCAAGAAAAATCTTGACATTCCACATATCGAGCTAAACCATATCGAAGACCGATCGCCAGAGCGCCCATTTCTAAAAGTGCGCCACGGTTGGTACGAGCTAGTTCAAGACGGAAAGCGTAGCGATCCGTTTCCTTACGATAGCGTTCTCAGGCGCTCGCTGAATGCCTCCGTCATCTTTGCACATGGCGTCGTCAGCGGAGAGCGTGTAATATACTTGCGCAGCTGCGTCAGGCCGGCGCTAATGGATGCAACGCCAAAGGTTCATCCAGTCATTTGGGAATGCGCGGCCGGACTAATAGACGACGGAGAAACCCCACAAGAGGCGGCTCGGAGAGAATGTCTTGAAGAGCTTGGGTTTGACTATCCGCTCGAAAGTTTCAGAGAGCTGGGACACGCTGTGTTTCCAGCTGTTGGTATTTGTGGCGAGCGCCTTTATTTCTTCGAGGTAGAGGTCGAGCCAGACAAACAGAAGACGCCAAAGCTAGACGGATCAGCACTAGAAGAGGCGGGCATAATCAGAAGCATCCCGTTGTCATCGGCGTTGGAGCTAATGGCTTCTGGACATATTCACGACAGTAAAACAGAACTAGCGATTCACCGCTTCTTTTGGACATATTCACGACGGTAAACAAATGAAAACAGAAGAGCTTTTGAATATCCGCAAGGCAATTATCCATGCCGACTGCCACGACGGTGTTGCGTCAGCCATGATCATTCATGACGTACTTCCGGATGTCGAAATCCGGATGATGACGCACAACACAACAGAATACAATGAGCTTCCGGCTGAACCTGGAATACTTTTTTGTGATATTGTTCCGCCGCCAAATCGGGTTCAGGAGTTCGTCGATGCTGGAGCAATAGTCCTGGATCATCACAAAGGCGTCCAAAATATCGTCGAGAAGTTTGGCGAGCACGGCAAATTCGCTGATGAGAAAAAAGACCCTGGAATTTCTGGGGCAATGTTAGCGTATAAACATGTTTGGTTGCCGCTTCAGGAACGCGCCAAAACTGCCACGACGATCTCAGGACGCTATGAATTGGCTAATTTTGCTCGTTTAATTGGTATTCGCGATACTTGGCAAAACAAAGAGCCAGACTGGGAGACGTCCAGAGCGATTGGTGAAGTTCTCACTTTCTTCCCACTGGAACACTGGATCAAAGAGCACGAAGTTTATGTGTTGCCGGACGAATTGAAAATCGGTCAAGCCTTGGTGAAGCGCCGGGATTTCAGTATCACGCGCTTGGTTAAGAATGCCTTCCGATTTTCGTTGGGAGGCATCAACTACGTAGCTTTTCAAGGATCGAAGAGCTATGTCAGCGATGCTTCTGCAATTTTCGTCAAAGAAGGCGTGGACGTTATCATGGGGTTCAGTTTTTTTTCGGAGCCAACTGATACGCCGCTGGACGAAGAGGAAAAGCGGCAGGCCGATGAGCACAACATGCGGCTAACGGGCTCGACTCTTGAAGTGCCTCCACAATTACCCAAGATGCCCGTTTCCGTCCGAACCAGTGAGAAGGTCGATGCAGCAGCGTTCGCTCGCCTATTTGGCGGTAATGGCCATAGCCGGGCCGCTGGATTTGCCATCCCGATCGACCCAGAACTGCCCAACCCATATGCGCTGGTTATCGAGTTGGCCTCCTACGCGGCGCAAAACGGGTTTCGTGAGATAACCAAAACTGGCATGGATCTTGAAAATGATCGATCTAATTAACGATCATATACTCGATCTATATACAGACATTTATGGTAGCTTTTTTGGTTTATTCTGGATTTAATCCGAATAGAAAAGCGAACTAATAATGAAGAGCTTAGTAATTGGGGCATCTGGACAATTAGGTAACTGGATTCTTAGGATACTAAGAACCAAACCTGACCAATGTTTTGGAACAACCTGGTCACAAGAAAAGCCTCACCTAATCAATCTGGACATCACAAATAGAGTTCAGGTGTTCTCGGTAATCCGAGAAATAAAGCCAGACGTTATTTTTTTGACGAGTGCCATGACCAATGTAGATCTTTGCGAATACAACCCGCTAGTATCTCTGAATATAAATGTCGCTGGAGTTAAGAATGTCGTCGATACCACCCACAAATCTGATATCAAGCTAGTCTATTTTTCAACAGATTACGTTTTTGACGGGAACTACGGGCCGTATTACACTTACGACATTTGCAATCCCATAAATGAATATGGCAAGCACAAATTGGCCGCGGAAAATTATGTTTCTATTCACGCAAAAGACCATTTGATAATCAGAACCTGTGGAGTTTTTTGCGCCAACGATAAGAAAAACTTCGCCGCTCGTCTTACTGACTCAATTCAAAAAGGCGAAAAGATAAAAGTTGTAACAGACCAATTTGGCTCTCCAACCTACGCTCCAGAATTAGCGAAGGCTGCTATTATGGCTGCGACAGAAATAGATAGTCGGCGGCTAATTCACGTAACCAATAATGCCGTGTTATCTAGGTTCGATTTCGCAAAGAAAATCGCGAAACATTTCAACGCTGAAGATTTGATAGAGCCCATCAAGACCAGCGAAATCAAGCAAGAAGCCAAGCGGCCTATGAAATCTGGGCTTTATTGTAGCGTAGAGGTGCGCAGCATAATGCGCAGTATTGATTCGGCCATCACAAAATTCGTTGAGGAAACACGATATAAACAGAGGGTATGAAAGGCATCATACTTGCTGGTGGATTGGGAACAAGATTATCGCCACTAACGTTGGCTACGAACAAGCACTTGTTACCCGTGTTCGACAAGCCAATGTGTTTCTACCCAATAGATACGCTGGTCAAAGCCGGGATAGACGAAATAATGATCGTTGTTTCCGGGCCACACTCTGGGGCGTTTATTCAAGTGCTCGGAAATGGCGAGCGGTTTGGCCTCAAAAAACTACTCTACGGATATCAATCAAAGCCAGACGGCGGAATTGCTGATGCCTTATCGATTGCTGAGCCGTTTGCTGATGGGGATAAGGTTGCCGTAATTCTCGGAGACAACGTTACTGACTCTATTGTTTGGCATGAGTTTTTGGAGTTCTACAGAAAAGATAGTACTGTTCCTCGCGCACATCTTTTCTTAAAGCCTGTTCCAGATCCTGAAAGATTCGGAGTAGCAACTGTAGATGGTGACAAGATCAAACACATTGTAGAGAAGCCTGAATCTACAGAATCTAATCTTGCTGTAACGGGGCTATATTTCTATGATAAGTTTGTTTTCGACTTCATTAAAAGATGTGAGCCTTCAAAACGCGGCGAATTAGAAATTACAGACGTAAACAACTTCTATCTACAAGAAGGCGAGCTATCTTGGAGTTTGTTGCGCGGGTATTGGCGTGATGCAGGAACGTTTGAAACCCTATTAGAGGCCAACAATTATTGGGGCCAAAAATCTGTCGAGAAGCCGTTCATAAGACGCGGCTAATCGTATGCCAAAAGAAAACTGCAAACGAGTAGAAACACGCGATCCATCTGGTAATCCGAACGGATTTTTGGTTGAGCTGACAAAGTCAGGAAGAAAAACAACGGCATATTTGACTGCGGCTTATCCAGGCTGTTTTAAAGGGTATCACGCACATCGTGTTCGAGAGTCAAACTACGTTTGCGTAAAAGGCCGAGTTAGGGTAGTATTGATCACGAAAGACGGCAGAGAAGATCACATACTAGACTCCTCGAAACCAGAACGGCTTCACATCCCGCTCAATGTTCCTACGGCGATTATCAATGAGTGGGATGAAGAGGGCTGGCTGATCAATTTCCCTGAGCCTGGCTACGATCCGTTGACAACTCATTTTGAGCAGGTTGATCTTCCGAATATTGAAACAGCAATGGTGTGGGTAAAGGAAAATGGATAATGCCTGTCGAGCCGAACCAACATGATGATGAAGCGCTAGCCGCTATCAGGCGAGATCAAGAAGATCCAATCGTGCTCTACGTCATCGTTCGAAAAAGCCTCAACATGGGAGTTGGCAAAATCGCGGCGCAAGTGCATCATGCAGCCAAGATATTCTTGTTAGGATATTTCTCGATCCGCAAGAATTATCCAAGCCTATCGCTTCCAGATATGGAAATTTACGAACCACTATTGAATATTACTGAGAAGTGGATTGATTCTTCTTTTCGTACTGTTCTCCTCGTTGCCGACGACAAAGAATGGGAGAAGCTCAAAGAGCAGGTTAGAGTGTTCATCGTTCGTGATGCCGGCCTTACAGAGGTTGCGCCTGGCAGCGAGACCGTGATGTCCACCTGGCCAATGCACAAAAGCCAGGCACCAAAGATCATCAAACGATTACAGGCGTTGAAATGAAACACGAGTCGAATGAAGGCAAGGAGATGAGTAAGCTTTATGGCATGGGTTGGAAACAAGGCTATGCCTGGGGATTCAAAAGCGGGCTTGTCGTTGCGGCCGGATTAGCTTTCGTTTTCGTGATGGAATTAGGCCACGTTTTTTTCAAGAAAAAGTAATCGTCGAGTGATTGCTCCGCCATACATATTTCGGGTATGGCAAAACAATTAGACAAAATCATAATCATCGATCTCGAAGCAACTTGCTGGGAAGACGGAAACTTCAACCGAAAAGATGGGCAACAAAGCGAGATCATCGAGATTGGGCTTTGTGTTGTCGATCTTGAACAGCGCAATATCTCAAAAGCGGAGTCAATTATCGTTCGACCGGTCATGAGCACGGTCAGTGACTTCTGCACAAAGCTCACAACACTCACGCCAGAAGCCGTGTCAAAAGGGGTGACATTGGCGGAGGCTTGTGGTAGGATTCGTCGCGAATACGAGCCAGAACAGCGCACTTGGGCCAGCTGGGGCGACTACGATAAGACGCAGCTGATACGCGAATGCAGCGCTAAGAAAATCTTCTTACCATTTGGCAAAACCCACATCAATATCAAGAATATGTTCTCGATCTTGAAAGGGTATCCAAAGGAGTATGGCGTTGGTCAAGCACTTGAGAAGATCAATAAGCGTTTTGATGGCACGCAGCATCGTGGCGTGGATGATGCACGCAACATCGCTACTCTGTTTCTTGATCTTCTTCCTGCTCGCAAATAACGCAAAAGCAGATGAGCCTATTCATGTATTATTGATTGGGGATAGCTTAGCTTTTGGTCTTGCGCGGCCAATTACAAAAGAAGCATCCAAGCATAATGTCGTAATTCATACTTACGCCATGGGTGGCTCAAGCACACGAGAATGGGCTAATGTTCGTCCATGGCTGAAAGGTGCATTGAGGAGGTGGCACCCAAAATGGGTATTTGTTGTCCTTGGCACGAATGACTATTTCATTCCGGCTTGGAGAAAAGCATTTCCACAGAACGCAAAGAAAATCGTAGACAAGGCACATAAGCACAATGCTAATGTAATTTGGCTGACGCCTCCACGCATCGATATCAATACCGACTTCATCTACGAAGGCGCGCGTCAATCCTGTGACTTTGTCTTTGATTACAGGAATGTAACAGTACCGTTGTGGGCAGACAAGCATGGCCCCAGAGTGCATCCATCAATCGAAGGAAGTACTCAGTGGGGCTATTTGATAATGCAGCAATTCGACAAAGAGGTTAAGCATGAAAAAGACAGCAAAGAAACCGGGTCGTAAGCCACTTAAAAAAGTTCGTGCGCAAAAACGTCGCGGATCAACAATTGCCCAGACCAACGATCTGGTTCAGCGATTGGGATCAAACCCATTTCATTTACTAGGCGGTGGCGCAGAGAAAACAGCTACGCGGGCTCTTGCACGAGTCATCCAAAAGTTTCAGAAGGAATATTTCGCAACCGTTGACAAATACAGCAGTGACGTTTCTTCGGAGCCGCTTACTCGCCAATCCGTAATCAGCACTCTTCAGCTAGAGTTGAGCAGGACAACTGGAAAATGATTGACGACGACAAAGTTAGGGAAATGTCTAAAAAAATGCAGGAAGTCTTTAAAGATGAGCAAGATATCATGCCGGTTATGCTCATGTTCGATCGTAGTGGTTCATTCGCAATGATTGGGCCAACGGGTGTGGATTTCGAAAAAGCCTTGGATCTGGCGGTTAAACACACAAAGGAAAACACGGAAGGTAAGCGTTACGTCATAGGTATGGATCCCAACGCAGAGCCAAACTAACATGGCAAATGTAACGATGATTGTTGGTTGCCCGGCTTCTGGCAAAAGTACACTGGCAGCCAAGCTTATCAAAAAAGGCTTCGTACATTTGAATCGCGATACGGAAGGAGGGAAGGTCAGATCTCTCCTTCCGAAGATGGAACAACTTCTGCGCGATAATAAAAATGTTGTACTTGATAATCTATTTACTACGGTTGCCGAACGCACAGCATTCATTGCTGCGGCAAAGCAGCTCGGTGCACAGATAGATTGCCAATGGATGACCACCAGCATCGAGGAGGCGCAAGTCAATGCTTGCCAGCGTATGATGGAGCGATATCATCACATACTTACACCAGATGAAATAAAAGCAAGCAAAGACCCAAACATGTTTCCTCCAGCCGTCCTATTCAAATACCGAAAGGACTTCCAAAAACCCACAACTGGAGAGGGCTTCGAAAGCGTCCAGGAGGTGCCATTTGTTCGACAAAAAGAGGATGGCTACGAGACTAAAGGTCTCATTCTTGATTATGATGGCACCCTTCGCAGCACTGTTGGAGATGTTGGTGACAGAACGTTTCCCATATACAAACACGAAATAAAAACGCTACCAAAGCGCACAGATATCCTGAAGAAATATCGCAATGATGGATATGTGTTGCTTGGCGTATCAAATCAAAGCGGAGTTGCGAAAGGGCTCTTGGGTCACGATACTGCCAGGGAACTTTTTGAACACACCAATACCAAACTACAAATTCATATAGACTAC
>JAANMU010001876.1_pt1 | contig 17348 bp, 14 predicted proteins | sample 7279701 | NCBI WGS metagenome assembly JAANMU01 (sample SAMN14094539, study PRJNA606508) | bioreactor metagenome | isolation source: A lab-scale SPAN reactor treating ammonium-rich wastewater day 57 | place: Ireland: Galway | collected 2017-03-13 | reverse complement strand
TTGCTTTCTCACAGCACAACGAACGTCGTCATCGACCCCACCGTTGGAGACCCTGTCTCCGCGATACTCGAACTCACTGGCCCCATCGGCGCCGATATCGCCGTCGGTGAGGGCCAGCCCCTGGGCAATCACCAGTTCCTGGGCGGCCCTGCTTTCGGCTATTTCGCGGCGCGCAAGGAGCACCTGCGCAAGATGCCCGGCCGCATTGTCAGCGAAACGGTGGACAAGAACGGTAAGCGCGCCTTTGCCCTGGCCCTGGCCACGCGTGAACAGCACATCCGCCGTGAGAAAGCGACCTCAAACATCTGCACCAACCAGAGCCTCTGCGCGCTGAGAGCATTGATTCACCTAGCGGCCTGGGGCAAGCAGGGATTTGTAGAACTCGCCGAACACACCGTGGCAAAGACGCAATACGCCATGAAGAAGCTGGGCGCCATCGAAGGCGTGAAGCTGGTTTACCCGAACAGCCCCGTGTTCAACGAGTTCGTCATTCAGGCGGTTCCGGGCCTCGAAAAGAAGCTGCTCAAGAAGAAGATTGTCGGCGGCCTGGCGCTCGACAAGTACGGCAAGGGGCGCAAAGGCCAGTATCTCGTCGCCATCACCGAGGTCACGACGCGCCAACAGATCGACGCTTACGCCAATGCTTTGGCCGAAGCGCTCAAGGGAAAGGCCGTCGCCTCCGTGAAGTAGGTTTCCAGTTCAAGGTCCGAGGGAACTGCAGTTCCCTGAAACCCGGAACCCGAAGCCCTATTGAGAATTCAAGCGAGCAAGCCAATGACAACCGCCATCGCCAATCCTGCCGAAGCTCTACTCTTTGAAACCTCCGTGGAAGGCCGCCGCTGTCTGCGCCTGCCTGAACTCGATGTGCCCAAGGTGGACATCAAGCAGGCGCTCAAGGGCGCCAAGCTGCGCGCCAAGCCGGCCAATCTGCCTGAGGTCGGCGAACTTGACCTGGTGCGCCACTTCAAGAATCTCGCGCAGAAGAACTTCAGCGTGGACCGCAACTTCTACCCGCTGGGAAGTTGCACGATGAAGTACAACCCCAAGATTAACGTCACGCTGCTGGCCCAGCCCGGTTTCACGCGCGCCCACCCGCACCTGCCCGAGGCCGATCTCCAGGGCCACATCGAACTCATGTACAACCTCGAAGGCTACCTGCGCGAGGTCAGCGGCTTGCCCGCCATCACTCTTCAACCTGCCGCCGGCGCCCAGGGTGAAATGACCGGCCTGATGGTCATCAAGGCTTACTTTGAAGAAAAGGGCGAAGGCAAGGTCCGCACGGAAATCGTGATCCCCGACAGCGCCCATGGCACCAACCCCGCCACGGCTGCGCTCGCCGGGTTCAAAACAGTGACGCTCAAAGGCAAGCCTGACGGCAGCGTCGACCTCGAATTGCTCAAGTCGCTCGTGGGCCCGCAGACCGCGGGCATGATGATCACCAACCCGTCCACGCTGGGCCTGCTTGAGCCCAACATGGTGGAAATAGCCAGAATCCTGCATGGGGTCGGCGCCCAGCTGTACATGGACGGCGCCAACATGAACGCCATCCAGGGCATCGTGCGCCCCGGTGACTACGGCGTGGATGTCATGCACTACAACCTGCACAAGACCTACTCCGTGCCGCATGGCGCGGGCGGCCCCGGCGCGGGTCCCATTGCCGTCGCCGCGCACCTCGAGCCCTACCTGCCCGTGCCGCGCCCCGTCAAGAATGAAGATGGTACGTTCAGCCTCGACTACAAGCGCAAGAAGAGCATCGGCAAGGTGCGCAGTTTCTTTGGCAACTATGGCGCACTGGTCATGGCCTACATTTACATGAGCCAACTCGGCCGCGAGGGCGTGCGCCGCAACGCGGAAAACGCCGTGCTCAACGCCAACTACCTGCGCGTGAAGCTGCGTAACGAGTTCAAGGTCTTCACCGATCGCATCTGCGCTCACGAGGTGGTGTTTACGGACGCGATCCAGGCCAAACAGAACGACATCCACGCGCTGGACGTCGCCAAGCGCCTGATCGACTACAACATCCACCCCATGACGATCTACTTCCCGCAGGCCAACGTGACCAACGGCGAAGGCGCGATGATGGTCGAGCCCACGGAAACGGAGAGCAAGCAGACGCTCGACTTCTTCATCGACGTCATGAAGAAAATCGCCCAGGAAACCAAAGAGAACCCGACGCTGCTCAAGGAAGCGCCCCACAACATGCCCGTCGTGCGACTTGACGAAGTGCGCGCCAGCACCCAGCCGCAGCTCTATTGCCCGATGTGCATGGCGTAGGAGGCGAGGTATCGGGTATCGGCTATGGTCAGGGCAAAATGCGCTCAATGCGGATGCGTTTGGGGTTCTCTCGCGCCAAGAACGGACCCCGGTATTGTCCGCAATTCGGGGTAAGGGGCTCCGGCCAGCCGGAACTGAGAGTTCACTCGTACAGAGTCGAGAATCTTCATTCAAGCTGTTCTTTGGCTGACCTTGGCGATCCTGAGTGACAACGCAACTCGGAGTACCGGGTCAAGCTTCAAGGGGTGCGAGAAATCGACGAACAAAGGCCGCAGATGAAGGCCACGGTCAGGAGTTGCTGAGACTTGGTTGCTTGGCAGTGCGCGATGACCTGCGCCGAAGAAGTACTTCGCCTGACAGATGAATCTGGCTTGGCGCGAAAGTACTGGCGGGTGGATCGGATTCAACGCGCTGCTGCCTCAAGAGCCGCGAACATTGCCGAACGGCACGACGGACAATTTTCTTAACGGATGTATCTGAAACATCTGTTCATAGCCCGAGGATCACTTGCTGAGACAATGACCTTGCTCGAACTCTCTGTTCTTCGCAAGTTCATCACAAAAGAAGAAGGTCGGACTTTCTGGAAGCAGCCGCAGAAGACCGGCCACCTGCTAAATGGATTGTTCTGTTCACTCGCCTCAAAGAAACCCGCTTGAAAACCTGAACCCTGAAACCTGATACCCAAACAAAGAACCTCATCGAAATCTCAACCCATATGAACATCCAACCCTCGACCCGCGTCGCTTCGATCGGCGCCTACGCTTTCGCTGCCGTTGACGAGAAAGTAGCCGAGCTGAAAAAGCGCGGCATCACTCCCATCGATTTCGGCGTCGGCGACTACGCTGACCCGACTCCGCCTTTGATTCGCAAGGCCTGCAAGGCTGCAATCGACAAGCAGGCGGCGACAGGTTACCCGAGCTACGTGGGCTCGCTGGAGTTCCGCACGGCCGTGGCCGAGTGGTGCAAGCGCCGCTTTGGCGTCTCGCTCGACCCCGCCAAACAGGTCACCAGCACGATTGGCTCCAAAGAGGGCATCTTCAACTTTCACGAAGGCTTCGTGAACCCGGGCGATTACGTCATCTGCCCCAGCCCCGGCTACCCGCCTTACAAGCGCGGCACACTATTCGCCGAGGGCAAGGCCTACTTCGTGCCCGTAACACACAAGAACAAGTGCGAATACGACCTGGCCAAAATCCCCGCCGAAGTAGCCTCACGCGCCAAGATCATGTGGGTGACCACACCCAGCTCGCCCCTGGGTTACGTGGCCTCGCTTGATTTCCTCAAGCGCGCTTACGAATTCTGCCAGAAGCACGGCATTATTCTGGCCAGCGACGAAGCCTACAGCGAACTCTGGTTTGACGAGCCGCCGCATTCGGCACTCGAGCTGGGCAAAGACAACGGCTTTGAGGGCATCGTTCAGTTCCACTCGCTGAGCAAGCGCTCGATCATGACCGGCTGGCGCGTAGGCTGGGCCGCAGGTGACGAGAAAGTCATATCGGTCTTCAAGAAAGTGAAAACGAACATCGACAGCGGCACGCCGAGCTTCATTCAGGACGCCGCCATTGCCGCGCTGGCCGATGAAAAGCACGTCGAGAAGCTGCGCAAGCAGATCAAGCGCAAGCGCAATTTGATCGTTACGGCGCTGCGCAAAGCCGGCCTGAAAAAATGCACCAACCCCGCCGGCCTCTATCTCTGGCAGGCAGCGCCCGAAGGCATGTCCGGCGAGCAGTTCGCCACGCTGCTGATCGAGAAATGCCACATCGTGACCACGCCCGGCGAGTGGCTCAGCGATGCTGTTGATGGGGTCAATCCCGGCGCTGGACATGTGCGCTTTGCTTTCGTACCTGACATCACGCAGGTGAAGGAAGCCGCGTCGAGGCTTGAGAAGCTTTCGTTCAAATAGCGGGTCGGCTTCGCGAGATCAGGGGAAGCAATCGCCGGCATTTCTGCGCGATCCCGACGACTTGGCGGCGGGTGCCGCGGGGTTGACTCGCCTCGCATGAAGAGGAATCGTCGGGATGCTCTCGACGATTTCCTATGTTAAGCTTGTGAACCCATGAACTGCGATTGCTGCAAGAAGAATGAAGCCAAAGTCCAGGTCTGCGATGTCGAGCAGAACGCGGTGGTTCAGCAATTCGCCATCTGCAACGACTGCATGACCCTGCTCAAGCGCCTGCTGTTCGACCCGGCCACGCCCCTGGGGCCGACGTCCGAGGCCGTCAAGCAGGTGCAGGAAATGCTGTCGAGCAAGGACAAATCCCTCACGCCCGTGGAGGCTCCCGGCAAGCTCACGGTCGCCGACAAGCAGCCCGAGGCCGTACCTGCCTGCCCTTCCTGCGGCATGACCCTCGCCGAGTTCAAGCAGCGGGGTCGCTTTGGCTGCGCGAGAGACTACGAGATCTTTTCCGCCCACATCGACCCGCTGCTGGAGCGCATCCACGACGTCACTCCGCCCCAGCACCGGGGCCGGCTGCCGCAGGGCGAGGCCGATGAAAGCGTGACGGGCAAGGCGCGCGAACTGGCCGCGCTGCGCAACCAGCTTGACGACGCGGTGCTGGCCGAAGACTACGAGCGCGCCGCCCAGTTGCGAGACCGCATTGCCGCGCTGTCGAGTGACGCGCGCAGCAAGCCGGGCAAGGCCCGCAAGGAAGGGCCATGAAGGCACTGCCGCCCTTCAATCACTTTCCCCGCCCTCTGGGCGAATGGCTCAAAGGCCAGGGCCCTGAGAGCGACATCGTAGTGTCGACGCGGGTGCGCCTGGCCCGCAACATCAAGGCATGGCCTTTCACGTTGCGCTCTTCGCCGCAGCAGCGCGAAGAGCTGCTGCTGGCGGTGTTTGAGGCGCTGAAGAGCATCCACCTGGAGAAGAGCGTGGTGCGGTTGCGCCTCAACGAAGTGCCTGAGGTCTACCGCGACGTACTGGTGGAGCGCCACCTGATCAGCCGCGAACTGGCCTCCTCCGAGGGTCCGCGGGCTGTGGTTTTCGGGCGCGGCGAGATGCTCAGCATCATGGTCAACGAGGAAGACCACCTGCGGCTGCAGTGGATCAAGTCTGGCCTTGATGTCGACCGCGCATTTCGCGCGCTGGCAAAAGTGGACCAGGCCCTGGAGCGCCGGCTGCCCTATGCCGTGAGCCCCAAATACGGCTACCTCACAGCCTGCCCCACGAACGTGGGCACCGGTATCCGCGTCAGCGTTATGATGCACCTGCCTGCCCTGACGCTCAAGGAGCACGTGCAGAAGGTTTTCAAGGCGGCCGAGAAAATGAACCATGCCATCCGCGGCCTCTACGGTGAGGGCACCCGCGCCTTTGGCGACTTCTACCAGGTCAGCAACCAGGCCACGCTGGGGCGCAGCGAAGAGGAGATCGTTGAGAGCGTGAAGGCCATTTTGCCCAAGATCCTGGAATACGAGCGTCGTATGCGCGGCCAGATATTCTCCGACGAGCGCCCCATGGTCGAGGACCGCGTCTTCCGTGCCCTGGCCACTCTCAAGAACGCCCGCATGCTCAACGTCCAGGAAATGATGAGCCACCTTTCCCTGGTGCGCCTGGGCATCAGCCTGGGCATCATCAATGACGTCACGCTCGCCACCGTGAATGAAATCTTCATCCTCGGCCAACCCTCGCACCTCCAGCGCGAGGAAGGCCGCGAGATGACCCCGGCTGAGCGCGACGCCAAGCGGGCCGAACTCGTGCGCACGCGCCTCATCGCCGGCAGGAACTGAAGCCGATGTCCGTCTACGTCGACCCCAACCGGCTGTTCCGCATCAAGCTTCCGCCCGGTTTTGCCCGCGATGAGCAAAGCGAGTCCCTGGTTTTCGTTCATGACGATTTTTCCGGCCGCGTCAACGTGAGCTGCTATCGCGCTCCAACGTCGTCGAGTGAAACGCCGGACCTGTTCGAGGAATTACCCTCACGCGACCAGATGCAGAACGTTTCGCGCGGCCAGCGCGACGGCCTCAAACTGGGCTACGGCGATTACCTGGGCGAGTTCCAGAACGAGCCCATCTTCTGGCGCTGGTGGACGCTGCAGCGGGGCCCGGTGTGCGTGGTACTCAGCTATAACGGAGACCCGGGCGAAACCGAGGACGCGCGCCAGGCCCTGGACGCGCTGGCACAGGGAGTCCAGGTCACCCGAAACCCTCCCCTGGACGCTGATTCCTTTACCCAGATGGCGGCGCACGTCTACTCACGGGTTATCGAAGGCGGCCAGGCTGTCGTGCGCAAACCGCTGGAGCTCGGCACAGGCGGCAGCAGCCTGCTGCGCCTGGAGAACGCCTACGTCACCTATCTTGACGCTCACGATCACGACCCCGCCACAGATGCCGCGGAAATGCTCCACCACTGGTTTGAGCGCCTTTGGGGCAGCAGCAGCGAAAAGCTGGGCGACTTCCCAGAAGTCCGCGGGCTCATTTACCCCGTCCTCAAGCCGGCCTCCTTCGCGCGCGACGTAGCCATCCCCGTGTTGAGGCGCCCCTTGATCGAGGGCGACCTCGAGATCCTTATGGCCGTGGACACGGGCCGCACCCTGCGCTTTCTCAGCGAGGAAGACCTCAAGCAGTGGCCCGGCGTGTCCCTCGATGATGTCTTCTTCTACGCGCGCGAAAACCTTCTGGCCCTTTGCCGCGACATGCCCTTGAGTCTGCTCTCCAACGTCGACGGCCGCCCTTCGGCGGCCATCATCTCCACGGGCGACAACTACGACGCCAGCAAGGTGATTCTGCCGGACCTCTACCACAAGCTGGCGGAAGTCCTCGGTCCCGAGATCGCCGTGGGTGTGCCCAACCGCGACTTCATGATCGCGTTCTCTCTCGAAGACGAAGAGATGGTCCGCAACATCGCCCAGCAGGTTCGCGAAGATGCCCAACACCGCCCCTACGCCATCTCCGGCCGCATCTACCGGCTGTCCGAATCGGGGCTGGAGCCCTACCAGCCATGATGCGTTTGCTTCCAGCGATCCTTTGTCTCCTTCTCGCCGCGGGGTGCGGCAGCGCCACCAGTACACCGGCCAATGGGCCTCGGGCCCCGCTCGATGTTTCCCACGATCTACCGCCGACGGAGGCCGGCGCCAAAGCCGCCCTGGAGGAGTTCGCAAAGCCCAATGCCGAGATGCTGAAGCTGCTGGCCCAGCTCAAGCCGACTCGTACGGAGCTGGAGGTCATCTATCAGCCCGCCTATGTGGAGAAGGCGCTGGCCGCGGAGGAGAAGCTCTGGTTCGCCACGCTGAAACAGGGTGGCCTGCGCTTTGAGAAGGAGCAGACCCAGGTGCTGCTGCACCGGGCCACGACGCGCGAACTGGCGGCCTGGGGCGCTGACACGGCGCGCGATTTCTCGGACAGCCACGCCCCCGAGCGCTTCAAGCGCGTCGCGCTATATGTGAACGATGGCTTGACATTCTACCGATTCCGCTTCGTCAAGCCGGGCCTGGCCTACGGGGCGGTGTTCGACGCACTGCTAACCCACGCCAACGGCCGCTGGGTGCTGATCCAGAACCCGGTGCGCGTGATCGAGCGCTACGACGAAATCATGGCCTACAAATAACATCATGCCATGATATGCTCGCGCGGGGGCCGCCATGGACAAGAAAGTCGCTCTGGATCGCGTGAAGGAGTTCCTGAGCATCTACTGGAACAACGAGCAGGCCCATGACGAATGGTCGCGCCGGCTGGAGCACGAGCACAACCTGACGGCCAAGCAGTACGGCCTTTTGCGCGCCATTGAGCGCCAGGCGGACATCACGACAACAGACCTGACGGTGCTTTTGGGCAAGGCACAGCCCGCCATTACGCAGATGCTGAACCGGCTGGAGGCCAACGGCTACATCACTCGCGAGCAAAGCCGCGAAGACAAGCGGCGGCGCGAAGTGAAGCTGACGGCCAAGGCGGCCGGTCTGCTCAAGGCCATCGAGCCCGTGGGCCCCACGCGCATCGCGCTGGCGCTGGAGCATGCCAGCGACCGCGACGCCCGGGAAATCATCGGCGCCATGAAGATGCTGCACGAGTGGATGGTCTCGCGCAAACTGAAGTAACTCAAGGCCCCGCGACCGCCCCTTTTACGCTAGCTCTTAACTGTGGCGTTGAACCAGGCGCCAAAGGCCTTCTTCATAACCCAGAGCTTGGTGCGGGTGAGTTTGTAGGCGTTGGGGTTTTCCGTCAGCTCCCGGCACTCTTCCGGCAGCATGATGAGGCTGACCTTGACGTTTGGAGCGATGCCGATGGGCAGGCCGTGCTGCATCACGCGCTCATAGAAATGGGCAAACACCGGCAGCATCTCCTCCACTGCCGGCGGGTCGTGCCTGGCGTAAGCCGCGCCGAACACCGGGCGGAACACGCAGACCGTGGGAATCGCCCCATGCTCGCAGATCCAGTCAATGGCGCGTTTGCTTGACTCCACGGGCTCGAGGCCCGCGATAATCTCGCCGTTGACGGTGTCAAAGCCCACCTCGTTGGCGCAGAAGTCAATGGCATCAAGGTAGCGCTTCAGCCCCGCCCGCCGCGCCTTGCCCGGGCCGATTTCCTTGAACAGCGCTTCATCCATTACTTCAAAGCAGAACGAAATATTGTTCACGCCCAGCTTCTTGAACTTCACGTAGTTCGAGAAGTTCGCGTCGGGCGGTGCCTGCACCCCCACCAGCAGACCGCTTTCCTTCTTCACCGCCGCGACAACATCCTTGAACAGTCCCCAGTAGTCGTTGCTGTCGATGAAGCCGGTATTGAAATGCACGAACGTAATCCCGCTCTCGGCGCGAGCGGCCTTAACCGTTTCGATCACGTCCTGGATGCTCTTTTCGGCTTCTTCCTCGCGCCCCAGGTTCTGGCCTTCGGTGCAGAACTTGCAGAATTCGTTCTCGCCGCGCGGGCCCCAGTTCTGGCAGCGCGGCCCCCAGTAAATGCCCAGGTAGGTGCCCTGGAGGCAGCCGATGCGCTGCATCAGTTTGCCGCTCGATGTCTTCTGCTTGTACCAGGCGGGTTCGGGCGGGATCTTCACGGCATCCACAAAGCGCGCCTTTGAGCGGTCAAGGTTCGCGCCAAAGGGCCCTCGCCTTGTGGCGAATTGCGGGTCCTTTTTCAATGTTTGCAGGCCCCCAGAGGCGATGCCGACGCCACGGTCGCCGTCCTGCCAGATTTCGTATCGCGCACCCTGCTTCACCAGCACATAGGGCGAAGCCTGACACCACCATTCCACCACGGGCACGTTGGTGTACATGTCCTGGCCGATGACCACCTCGAGACCGCTGCCCAGACCCGCGCGATTACGGATGATGTCCCGCGCATCCTCCCCCAGATCGCAGGACACGTCGATACGCAGGCCCTTGCAGTAAAGGTCGAGCTTGAGATAGGCCGGATTGGCACTGCCGTCTGGACGAAAGAGTGAGGCCACGTCGCTCTCAGGGTGTCGCGCGGGGGCCCGGCATTATAGCTTGCGCCCGGCGTCTTGCCCCCGGAGTCCGCAAATCCTGGCCGCGCCGCAGACCCGGCACCTAACACCGGACATGGCCCTTTGTATCCTCCCGCCCATGCCCAAACTGACCCTGACCGGTGATTGCCTCACCATTGATTCCGTCGCGAAGTTCCTGGACGGCGAGTACGCGCCCGTCAACGTGAGCAAGGAGGCCCGCGCCGCCGTGCGCAAGGGCCGTGCCTTCGTCGAGAAGCTGCTCAAGTCGGACAAGCCCGTTTATGGCGTGAACACGGGCTTTGGCAAGATGGCCAACGTGCGTATTGACGCTGACAAACTGGGTGAACTTCAGCTGAACCTGATTCGCTCCCACTCCTGCGGCGTGGCCGAGCCCCTGCCTGAAAATACGACGCGGCTTGCCATGCTCCTGCGCATCAACTCGCTGGTGCATGGCAATTCCGGCGTGCGCGAACAGGTCATTGATGCGCTGCTGGCCCTGCTCAACTCTGATGTCGTTCCGTGGGTGCCGCGCAAGGGCAGCGTGGGCGCCTCGGGCGATCTGGCGCCTTTGAGCCACATTGCGCTGGTGCTGCTGGGCGAGGGTAAGGCCTACTTTCAGGGCAAGCTCATGGCCGGAGGCGAGGCTTTGAAAAAAGCCGGCCTCAAGCCCGTGGTGCTTCAGGCGAAAGAAGGCCTCGCGCTGGTCAACGGAACGCAGATCATCCAGGCCATTGGCCTGCGCACGATTGTGCAGGCCCGCCGCTGGCTGAAGGTGGCCGATGCCGCCGCCGCCTGCTCGCTGGAAGCCCTGCGCGGCAGCGACTCGCCCTTTGACGCACGCGTAGCGAGGATTCGCCCCCACCCCGGCCACGCGCTGGTGGCTCGTAACATGCTCAAGATGCTCGAGAAGAGCGCGATTCGCGAGAGCCACCGCGAGAATGATCCCCGCGTGCAGGACGCCTACAGCCTGCGCTGCGTGCCGCAGGTGCATGGCGCGGCGCGCGACGCCCTTGCCCACATCGAGCAGGTGTTCGAGCGTGAGCTCAACGCCGTGACCGACAATCCCCTGCTCTTCCCCGAGGACGGCGAAGTGATCTCGGCGGGCAATTTTCATGGCCAGCCGCTGGCTCAGGCGCTGGATTACCTGGCGATTCTCCTTTCGGAAATCGGCGCGATCTCGGAGCGGCGCACGGAGCAGATGGTAAACCCCGACCTGAGCAACCTGCCGCCATTCCTCGTCAAGGACAGCGGCCTCAACAGCGGCCTGATGATTGCGCAGGTCGTGGCCGCCGCGCTCGCCAGCGAGAACAAGATTCACTCGCACCCGGCGAGCGTGGACAGCATCCCCACCAGTGCGAACAAGGAAGATCATGTGAGCATGGGCGTGACAGCCGCGCTCAAGGCCGACCACGTGCTGAAGAACGTAAAGAACATACTGAGCATCGAGCTGCTGGCTGCGAGGCTTGCCCTCGAGTACCACAAGCCGCTAAAGCCGGGCAAGGGCGTCCAGGGGGTGTATGACGCCCTTTCAAAGGTCACGCAACCGCTGGAGCGCGACCGCGCGCTGTACGAGGACTTCGAGAAGGTGCAGGGCGTCGTGGATCAAGGCGGCCTCGACTCCGTCCTGGACCAACTTGAGTAGGCGTCCGCGGGCAGGCGCTGGGTGCGCCATGGTCGCAGCATGTCGGCCAAGCGCTGCTCGTTCCGTTCAGGGCCTGGCGGCAACCGGCAGGCGCAGGACGGGCGCAAGCCTTGGGCTGTGATCGACAGCAATCTCCGCGTCGAGCGCCTTGGCTTCATCCCAGTGGTCGGCGCCGGTGTGCGTGTTGCGCTCATAACGCGGCGAGTTGCCCCCCGTCACCACGAGTTTCATTTCATGGCCCTTGGCAAAGGTATAGACGTTGGGATTCAGCCTGACTTTCAGAGTCACCGGTTCACCGGGCTTGAGCAGGGCGAGCTTGCCCGTGGCGTACCTGGCACGCTGAATACCTTCAGCCACCAGATAGGCCCCTTTGCCATCGTCGTCCAGCAGGCGCAGGTGAATGTCGCAGTCCACGCGGTTCACTGTAATGGTCAACTCCAGCTCCGCGCTACCCAGAAGCGCCAGGGGCTCTTCCAGCTTGCCCGTCGAGTAAACCAGCACATCCTTGCGCTTGAGCAGCGCGGCGTTGTCCTTGGGACCATAGCTCATGGGCGGCAGGTTGGCTCCCCCGAGAGTGGGGCTGGCCTGGCGAGGGTCATAAGTGAAGGCCCGGCTGAAGGACTCACCTTCCGCGACGGGCCGGACTTCAGCCGCGGAGATTTCGCCGGCGCGGTGTAGATTCAGCTTGAGAAGGTCACGCTTGAAACCCGCCACACTCTCGGCCGTCAGCCATCGGTCCTCGCCACACTGATGAAAGTGAACGCGCGGCAGCTTGTCATAACCGTTGTCCTTCTGCTCGCGGAGGAAGTAGTCAAAGAACTTGAGCGTGACGCTCGTGCTGTAGTCCTCGCCGCCCTTGAACTCAAGGTCGCCCTGGCGCGGCATGTCGATGGCCGTATGCGCCCAAGGACCCATGACGAGACGGGTGTGTTTGCGCGTGGCTTCTCCGCCCCTGGTGACCAGGTCGCTGTAGTTGTCGATCACGTCGCGCGGGTAGTTGTCCCACCAGCCGCTTACCAGAAGACAGGGTACCTGGATCTTTTCAGGCGTGTAGGAGTTGGACCTGGCTATGGACCAGATCTGGGAGTCGGGTTGGGGAAAGCGGCTCACCATTTCGCCCACGCCAAAACCCAGCCGGTCCAGCGCGTTTACGTGGGCCTCCAGCTTCACGCCGCCCTCGTAGTAGGACTCATAGCGGCTGCCCTGGTATGCAATCAACGGAGCCGCGCATACCAGGTGCGGCGGCTGCTCAGAAGCCGTGTCAAACTGCTGCTTGCCCAAGGCGCTGCCGCCCCAGGTGCCCACCTTGCCGTTGCACCAGTTCTGGGCCGCGCACCACTCTACACAGTCATAGCCGTCCTGCCCGCGGCGCCAGGTGCGGCGGTTGACGCCCTGCTGCGCCGCTCGGCTTCCGAAGAAGCCGCGCCAATCTACGAACACATAGGCGTAATTCTCGCGGTCAAAGCGGCCCCAGGCTTTGGCGGAACCTCGCCCGGCTTCGCCGGCGCGCTCGGCGTCACCGAATTCGCGGCCCATGTTGTTCTTGTTGTAGGGCGTCTGGACGAGGATGCAGGGGTAACGCCCCTCCTTCCTGGGGAGCAGGACATTGGCAGCCAGAGATTTGCCATCGCGCATGGGAATGGCGACATCGCGCATCTCGCTGAGCCAGGGTGCCTTGGGCACTTCGGATTCCTGGGCCTGCGTCGGCGTCAGGGTCAGGAATAGCAGAGCTAGCAGGGGCAGAGCGTGGCGCATGTTGGGCTCCCGTGAGCGCCTATAACACCCCCGGGGCGCAGCAAGGTTGCGGGTCAGACCAGGCGCTGTTTGAGCTTGTCGCAGGGGTACTCCTCAAGCCAATCCGAAACCTCGGCGGGGGAGGCCTCTGAGCCGCGCCGCAGCAGATGGGCCAGGGCCAGCAGCAGGATAGGGACAATCACGAAAGTGCCGGAGATGGCCTGGGCGCGCACAATCACGGTAAGGTTGGCCTCGCCCATCGTCGTGGCCTCGGGCTCAATGACTCCGCTGAAAGCCACCCAATAGGTCACCCCGAGCTGGAACAGCACAATGCCGGCCCAGAACAGCGGCGCAAAGAGGCCCTTGAACGGAAGATGCCGCAGGGTGACCTGGCCGCGCTTTTCCCCCGCGGCCAGCAGCGCGTCGATGCGCTGATTGATGAAAATGATGAGCCAGCCCACCACGAACCAGCCGGCGTAGTTAGCCAGGGGCACAGAGAAGTGATAGCCGGGATCGGGGTAATAGTAAATCTCGCCCAGAAACCAGTAGCGGCCGAGGTGGGTCACGGGGTCCGTGATGAGATCAATGACGACCATCAGCACGGCTCCCAGAAACAGCACGAAAGCCGAATTGCGCACGCGGCGCGGCGTCACGCGCTGCACGTCAAGGCCCTGCCTCCATAGTGAAGACATGAAGAACTGTGCAAAGCTGAAACTGACGTAACTCAGGAAGGAGAACGACAGGCTGTCAAAGAAGGGCACGCCGGCGATGACCAGGTCATTGGAGAGGGCCTCATAATTGTAGACATACCAGCCAAAGGGGATGCCATTGACCTGGGTGCTGCAGTACTCGGCGACAAAGGCCACGAGGTAGCCACTGACCATCCAGATAATCGTGCGCAGCCAACCCTGCTCCAGCCACGACAGCGCGAGAAACGCCAGCAGAAACAGCGTGACGTAGGGGCGGAAGGTGAACGACCACAGCAGTTCGAGCATCTTCGGAATGTAGCCGCACCGGGGTCGAAACGCGAGACGCAGCCGTTACTTGGGAAGACGCATGACGTGGTAACGGCACTCGTCGCCGCCGCGCTTGCGGCAGGGCCCGGCGACGTGCGAAACGGAATACTGGGTGCTGCCCTTGAAGCGATCGACCAGGGCGCTGATGATGCCGAGGTCGAAGTCGCAGGGGTAAGGATTGTCGCAGCGAACGCAGTAAATGCCGGGCTGCTGCTCGGAGTATTCGTAACAGCCGATTTCGCCGTTGCGGTGGGCATTGTGGTAAGCGATGTCAATGCTTTGGAGAGCCGAGGCGACATCCCTCATGGCCTCCTCCGGGAAGGCCGCCGCCGAGGGAATGCGATAACCGATTGAGTAGAGCGTGTCGGGGCCCAGGCGTTCGCTGATGCGCTTGAAGACGTTCAGCCAAGCCTGCATGTTGTACCAGCGCGCGCCGTTGGGCTCGACGATGCCCTCTTTGCGCAGGAGCTCAAGACCCACACCCCGAATCATCATGCCGCCCAGCACAGCCACAACAGTGCGACCGTCCACTTCCACCTTGCTTGAGCTGGCTTCAAAGGGGCGAAACACGGGCAGCTCCTTCGCGCGGCCTCAAACCGAGGCCGCCAGGCCCCTGAGGTAGGCGCGCAGGGCATCGGCACAGGAAGCAGTGGGTCCCGCGACATTACCCTCAAAAGTTACACGCTGCTGAATGAGGCCATAGGTAATCGCCAGTGCCACCCGTGCCGCCACGGCCGGGTCCACTGTTCTGGGCAACTCCCCGAGTTCCTTGGCACGCTCCACCAGAGTCTCAATCAGGAACAGAGACTCACTGGCAATCTGCCGGATTCCCCGTGCAATCTGGTTGTTCTCACTCTTGCCGACGTGGCTCCACATGTGCAGTACGATGCTGGAAAACTCGCCCAGCGAAAGAATGCGCGCTTCCTGCTGCACGCAGAACTCAACGATTTGATCCAGGGGACGGCCAATTTGACTGGGCGGATCGTTGCCTTCCTCGCTGCTGAAAACGTATCGAACGAGGTCACCGGCAAGGGCCTCTTTGCTGTCGAAATAGAGGTAAACGCTGCCCTTGGCCACACCGGCCTCATCGGCGATAGCAGCCACTGAGGCCCCATCAAACCCGTCGCGGGCGAAAACACGCAGCGCTGCATCAAGCAGCTGCCGGTGGCGTAGCTCCCGCTTGGGTGATGAAACGCGCATTATGACCAACCAGTCATTGTGGACGTTTGGATTGTAGTGTTGGTGCCGTCAATGGCTATAGCGAAAAACGCGTTACCCAGAAGGCAGGGAGTAACGGCCTTCAGGGGCTCTTGGTTCGATAGAAAACGATCCTGTGCAATTAAAGAACTACGGCACAGGTCACAGTGCCCCTGCAAAGAGGAGGCCCGAGCGGTCACGAAGTCACGGCGCCAGCAGCGAGGCAACCAAAGCCCACCGGAAGTGACAACCTGCAGACATTTCCTGTCAGCGCCCTAAACCCGGGTCACGAAGCTCCACTTGTCTTCGGATTTGCCGGTGACGAGGTCGAGGTAGGCCTTCTGGATACGGCCGGTGATTGGACCTCTCGCGCCGGAGCCGATAGTGATCTTGTCAAGGGAACGAATGGGCGTGATTTCGGCAGCGGTGCCGCAGGCAAAAACTTCGTCGGCAGTGTACAGCTCAGCCCGTGCAATCGTGCGTTCCACGACCGGAATGTTCATGTCGCGTGCCAAGCGCATCACGGTGTCCCGGGTGATGCCGCTGAGAATCGAGTGGCCGATGCCCGGCGTGTTGATCACGCCATCGCGCACGACAAATATATTCTCGCCTGAACCCTCGCTGAGCATGCCGGCGGCGTCAAGCGCAATACCCTCGCTGTAGCCGTTGGACAGCGCCTCCATCTTGATCAGGGCGCCGGAAGCGTAGTTGGAAGCGCACTTGGCGATGCTGGGCGTGGAGTTGGTGGTGTTGCGCTGCCAGCTTGAAATCATCATGTCCACGCCCTTTTCCAGGGCTTCGTCGCCGAGGTACTTGCCCCAGTCCCAGGTGATGATGTCGAGGGAAACCGGGTTCTTAAGCGGGTTGACCCCCATGGGCCCGAAATCGCGGTAAACGATGGGCCGCAGGTAGCAGGCCTTGAAGCGGTTGACGCGTACAGCTTCCAGGCAGGCCTTGGTGACTTCCTCCTGCGGAAAGCGGATTTCCATGCGGTAGATTTTGGCGCTGTCGTAGAGGCGCCGAACATGCTCGCGCAGGCGAAAAATGCCGGACTTGCCGTCGGCCAGCTCATAGCAGCGGATGCCCTCAAACACGGCGCTTCCATAGTGAATGGCGTGGGTACAGATATGCACCGTGGCATCCGCCCAGTTGATGAACTCACCGTTGCGCCAGATTTTCTCGCACAGCTGCTTTGACATGGCTTCACCCAGCAATCTCTCTCAAACCGCACAAGGCCATCCGCTGACGGCCGCATCGCACGCCAGCTAGATAACGCCAACCACGGCGGGAGTAAAGGCTAAGCGCCCACCAGTTTTTGTAACTCAACCTTGAACTTCGCCAAGGCTTGCGAGCGATGGGAAAGCTTGTTCTTGGTTTCAGCTTCAAGCTCTCCAAACGTCTTGCCCAGGGGCGGGTAGAAAAACAGCGGGTCATAGCCAAAGCCGCTCGATCCGGCGGGCTGGGCCGCAATGCGGCCCTCCACGGTGCCGCGCGTCGTGATCAGGACCTTCATGGGATTGGCCAGGGCGATAGCGCACACAAAGCGGGCCTTGCGCTTTTCCGGCGGGACGCCTTTGAGATTCTTCAACAGCAGAGCGTTGTTGGCGGCGTCATCGCCGTGCTTTCCGGCATAGCGCGCGCTCAACACACCGGGTGCGCCCTGCAGCGCGTCCACCTCAAGACCGCTGTCGTCCGACATCACGTAAACTTCGACGCCCGTGTAGTCCGGCATGCGCGGCAGGCGGCCGCTGGAACCCAGGCTGACGGGTTTGTGGCGACCGCTGGTTTCCTTGGCGCGCTTGGCGGAAAGGGCGTCGAAGTCAATCTCATCCTCGTCATCTTCCGAGCCCGCCGAGGTGCTCTGATTGGCATAGCTCACGCGCTGCGAAAGGGCCGCAAACCGCGCCAGCTCAAGGGCCTTTTTGCCGGCATTGCCCTCGAAAGTCTTCTCATCTTCCTGGACCGGAGGCACATTCGGAAAGGCCCACAGAGGCACCAGCTCGAGGTCCCGCGGTGTCTCCACCGCAGGCGGCGGCGCAACGGCCGCGAAATCGAAAGCCGAGACGGGCGCCTCGGCGCGGGGCGC